>Ga0265319_1000198_pt1 | contig 45446 bp, 44 predicted proteins | sample 4824metaG_FD_192443 | JGI IMG/M metagenome (GOLD analysis project Ga0265319, IMG submission 192443) | Rhizosphere microbial communities from Carex aquatilis grown in University of Washington, Seatle, WA, United States - 4-8-24 metaG | ecosystem: Host-associated > Plants > Roots > Rhizosphere >...
CACGGGGCGAAGAGCCTGCTGCAGATCGAGATTCTCCCCAAGCCGCCGCTCGAGCGCGCCGCCGACAATCCCTGGCCCGAGTGGCCCAAGACCTACAAGATGGACTACGGCCAGGAGGAGGCCGCCGCGAAGTTTGGCGCCGACCCCCGCATCTACCTGACGACGGTGAAGAAGTTCATCGGCGACGAGTCGGGCCACGTGAAGGAGCTCGTGACCGTCGAGATCAAGTGGGAGAAGAACGACAAGGGCCAGTTCACCCCCAAGGAACAGCCCGGCACGGAAAAGACCCGCCCCGCGCAGCTGGTCCTCCTCGCCATGGGCTTCCTCGGACCCGAACAGCCCCTCATCAAAGACCTCAAGGTCGAGACCGACCCCCGCTCGAACATCAAGGCCGAGCACGAAAAATATACCACTTCCATCAAGGGCATCTTCGCCGCCGGCGACTGCCGCCGCGGGCAATCCCTCGTCGTCTGGGCCATCAACGAAGGCCGCGGCGCCGCCCGCGAATGTGACCGGTATTTGATGGGCTCAACCGATCTGCCATAAGCTAGAAGGGAGGGCGCATCCACTGCAATTCGAGTTGCCCGGCGTCCCGGGCCAGCCGCATTCTGTCTCCCGTCCATGTTTCAGATTCACCAGGTTGACGCCCCGCCCGACAGCCTCGAGTATCTCGGGACCAAGCGGAAATTCTGGTATCGGCAGGGTGAGGATCGCTTCCTCTTCAAGGCCGAGGAACGAGGCACGGGTGAAGACTGGGCGGAGAAGGTGGTCTGTGAACTCGCCCGCCTGCTGGGCCTACCGCACGTCGAGTATGAAATGGCCTATTATCCCCCCGAGGCCCTACGCGGGGTTATTTGTCCCAACCTTGCGCCACGGCCGCTTTCGCTCGTCATGGGTAACCAGCTCCTGCATTTCTTGGACGAGGCTTATCCGGCGGAACTCCGCAAGAAATTCGGCATTCCCAAATACACCGTCGAAGCCGTCACGTCTGCTCTGAACCTGATGCACGCGCCTTCCAGTCCGGCGGCTGCCCGGGTTCCCCCGGCAGCTGATTCGGCCATAGGAGTATTCATCGGATACATGCTCCTCGACGTCTGGGCAGCCAATCAAGATCGGCACCACGAAAACTGGGGCGGAGTGCTGAGCGTCAGTCGGTTCGAGCTGGCTCCGACTTTTGACCACGGTTCCTCCTTGGCTCGCAATCTTACGGATGGAGAACGCGAGGACCGGCTCACTACAACCAACCCGAACCGGACGGTGGGTTATTTCGTCGGTCGAGCGCTGTCGGAATTTTACCCGGCCGACGGAACCAAGCCTTTGTTGCTGATCGACGCCTTCCGCCGCTTTGCAGCAGTTAATCCTCCCGCAGCGCAAGCCTGGCTCGCCCGCCTCCACGCCGTTACCACCGCCCAGATCGACGTCATTCTCGAACAGGTGCCCCCCGAAAGAATGTCCCAGCTGACTCGGCGTTTCACCCGTGAGGTGTTGACGCTCAATCGAATCCGATTACTAGAGAGATATACCGCATGAACGCCCTGATTGTAGCCTCCCGCTCCGACAGCACGGATAACGGTGGCTGGAGCCCGGTCGGACGACTGGATTTCGACCACGGCGTATATCGTTTTGTCTACACTGAGGGAGCCCGCTCGGCAAAAAAGTTTCGTCCCTTCAACGGTATGGATGATCTTAGCCTCGTCTATGAGTCACCGGAATTGTTTCCGGTCTTCGCGAATCGGCTGCTACCCAAGTCCCGTCCCGAATACGACGCATTCCTTCGCTGGAGCGGCTTCGATCCGGCAAACCCGCCGGAGCCCATCGCCATTCTCGGGGTCACCGAAGGCATCAAGCCAACGGACATGATCGAAGTTTTCCCCTGTCCGGTCCGAGACACGAACGGCCTCTATCAGAACAAATTCTTCCTGCATGGCCTCCGCTACATGCAGCCTGCGGCGCATGAGCGCTTGGGCCGGCTCAATTCCGAGGAGCCACTCCGCTTCATGCTTGATATGCAGAACGACGCGGATCCGCACGCCGTGGCCCTTCGCACGGATGATGATCGCATCCTCCTAGGATACGTGCCGCGCTACCTTGCACAGGATGTTTGGGCGCTTTTTAATGGGTGTGGAACTGAATACATCAATTTCTTTGTGCACCGGGTGAATCTCGACGCCCCGCTCCAGCAACGACTACTTTGCCGCGTAGAGGCCTGCTGGCCTGAAGGCTTCAAGCCCTGTGATGGCGAATCCTTTCAGCCGATCCCGCAGGGTGTGCCAGTCCGCTGTGATACCTGAAGGAGTGAAAAAGTGTCATTTAGGATAACGCGTTCGTAGAAAATTGAACGCCTGCCGAATTGTAGGTGTGACTTTCCGAATATCATCATAGTTATCTTCGGCGAGGGCTTCATCCAAGTATTCATGGGAGGTTGTATTGCGACGATCGATCATAAGTATTTCAATACGTGTTAGGCTAAGCGCGTAAAATCAGGCGGTGGATGTGAATGTCGGTGGGGCAGCATCGGGCGGGAAGGCGCGCGCGATGATCCGTTTCACGAGGTAGCGGTGGAAGAGGTAGAGCCCGACGGTGCAAGCGAGGAGCCCGTTCGACAAGCTCAGGGCAGGCACCGAGCCGGAAATCTTGAGGCTGGTGCCGACGGGCCACACGCCGCCCATCACGATCAGGTAGATCGCCGTGCCGATCATGTCGCGGACGGTCCCGGCATCGGGGTGCCGCAGGTGCAGCAGCGCCCGCGAGGCGATCAGGAAACCCAGGAAGCAAAACCCTCCGCCCATCAACAGGAGCATCAGCCACCTCAGGTCAGCGGTGAAGGGTGGGGTCTGCTTGAAGCCCGTGAACAGCGCCGCAACCACCATCGCGGCACCCGCGACGCCGAACAAGCCGCTCATGGCGCCGATGATCACTGCCAGGATGTTGAGGAGCTTGCGCATGGCTAGCGAAGAGCAGGGAGCGGGGAGCAGAGAGCCAGAAAGAAGAGGGACGCGTGCATACTTCCCGTCTGGCCCGACGAGGCCGTCACTTAGAATCCACATCCGCCCCAAGGGCAATCCCGGACTGTGGGCAGAGAATCAGCTGAAGACTTTCCTTCGTTTGATCACCGTCGTAAAAGCGCGAGCAGGTTCACGGCGTTCATGCACGAGGGCGAGCACGGAGGTAGTGCGCCGGTCCGTATGGTAGAGCAACAGATAGGGAAAGCGCGCGAGCCGGATACGCCGGAAGGGCGGGCGCCACGGAGTGTGGGCGGTGGGGTGCCGCTGCACCCGTTCAAGCGCGGCGTGAAAGCAAACGACAAAATTTTCCGCCGCCAAGGGACTGAGTCCAGCATACCACGCCCAGACCTCACCAAACTCGAAATCCACCAGATGATGGATGCGGAATCGCGGCATCAGCGGGGTCTGGTTCGCGCTCGAATCACATCGAGCGACAGCCAGGCCCCGGGGCTGCGATCTGAGAGCCGGCGACGCACCTCGGCCTCAAGGGCCGGATCATCACTGCTCCGAATGGTGGAAGGTTTCTTATGCGCGCCCGCCTCGGTCAGCAACTGATCAGCCAGATTGAGTTTCTGGCGCTTGGTCAGCTTGGTGAGCTGTGCCGCGAGTTCGGTCGTCATGCCCGCAGTTTGCCGATTACCGGACCGGTTTCAAGCGGGGAGAAGCCTGCTGGGGCTACCCTCATCGAGTCGGGTTCAGCGACGCCTGCACCGAGGCTATAGCCTCCTGATACGGTCGGCTGGTTCCTTGGCCCGAAAGTGATTCCTGCTGGCGCTGAAGCGCGACCAGCAGGGCCGGATCATCTCGCTCGATCTTTAGCATAAAGGCGGAAACCTCGGCCAAACCCTCCGGCGGCAGACCTTTGATCTCGGCGGCTTTCATTGAGTGCAAAATCTGTCCATCGCGGTGAAAAGGCAAACTCGTTGTCAGTTCAACAAACCAGACCATCGCGGGACCGTCATCGCAATTTGGCCCGTGTTGGGGTTATTTGCTCCTTCGGTCTGGCATCGTACTGCCTTCGTACATCCTTGCACCGTCCCTCGTGCTGCCCGCATACCTGAAAGAATGGCCCAGGAGGCAACGGAGCTGACCGAGTGATTCCTCCGGCTCCGTTTCCTCCTGTGCAGATCCATCCGGGTCATCCGTGAATTCCGTGGTTGGCTCGTTGCACTGGGTTTTCGGTCGCAGATCCCAGGTCTTGGCCTCCCACCTCCGACCTCTGTCCTCTGTCCTCCGATCTTCGCCCCCCATCCTCAGTCTTCCGGCTTGTAGCTCGCCGCTCCACGCTCTACGCTCCCCGCTCCCATGAACCTCCGCTCCCTCCTCGCCGGCCTCGCGCTCGGCTCTGTCATTTTATCCGTTGCCGTGGCGCAGAATCCCGCCCCGCCTGCCCCTGCCGCCACTCCCGCCGCTCCAGCGGCCGGTCCCGAGGCCGATCTCAAGGTGTTGGTCGACGACATCCGGGCCCAGCTCGCGGCCGGCAAGCACACCCCCGAGGAACTCGCGCCCCAGCTCGCGCAGTTCGATACGCTCCTGGCCAAGTATGCCGGACAGAAGACGGAGGCGGTGGCGACCATCGCCTTCATGCGCGCCACCCTGTACATGCAGGTGCTCAACAACCCGTCGCAGGGCCGCGAGCTCCTGGACAACGTGCGGCGGGAGTATCCCGGCACCCAGCCCGCCGTCGCGAGCGAACGCATCATCGCGCAGCTGGACCAGATGGCCAGGGCCAAGGTCGTGCAGGCCGCCCTCATCGGCCACGCGGCGCCCGAGCTGCATTTCAAGTGGTCGTCCCGGGACGGCCTCAAGACGCTGTCCGCCCTCAAGGGCAAGATCGTGGTGCTGGACTTCTGGGCCACGTGGTGCGGTCCCTGCATCGCCTCCTTCCCCGAGGTGCGCGCCAATGTCGTCCGGTTCAAGGACTCGCCCGTCGTCTTCCTCGGTGTGACCAGCCTGCAGGGTTTCGTGGCCAACCTGGGTCCGCGCATCGACACCAAGGACAATCCCGGGCATGAGATCGCCCTCATGCCCGATTTCATGAAGGCCAAGGAGATGACGTGGTCCGTCGCCATCAGCGACGAGCAGGTCTTCAATCCCGACTACGGCGTCGAGGGCATCCCGCACATCGCGATCATCGCCCCCGACGGCACCGTCCGCTTCAACGGCCTGAACCCGAACGACCCCGCCGCCGACGTCGCCGGCAAGGTGGGCACGCTTTTGAAGGAATTCCACCTCCCGGAGCCGAAGGCGTAGGGGCGGGGAGCAGGGAACTGAAGCCCGGCAGCCTGCCGGTGGAAAACTGCTTTTCCCGTCAGATCCAGGCGGCAAACCTTGGCGCTCCGTTTTTGCGGCCTTGCCGAATGACCGCTGCGGAATAGCCTGCCAGGCCATGAGTCCACGACCCACGCCACCGTCACTCTACGAATGGGCGGGCGGCCAGCCCGCCCTGGAGAAGCTCACCGAGGTGTTCTACCGGAATGTCTTCAAGGACGCGTTGCTGGCCCCCGTCTTCGCGCAGATGGGCCCGGATCATCCGCGGCATGTGGCCACGTTCATCGCCGAGGTCCTGGGCGGGCCGGCGGCGTACAGCCGGGGCCACGGCGGGCATGCCGGCATGATCACGAAACACCTTGGCAAGCACCTGTCCCAGGAGCAGCGCGCGCGCTGGATGCAGCTCCTGCTCCAGAGCGCCGACGAAGTCGGCCTGCCGGACGACCCCGAATTCCGTTCGGCGTTTGTCGGGTATATTGAATGGGGTTCCCGGCTGGCGGTGATCAATTCCCAACCCGGCGCCGTGGCGCCGCCCGCGGATTCGCCCATGCCCAAATGGGGGTGGGGCGAGGTCGGCGGCCCCTACCAGCCCTAGGCCGCGAGCCAGGACCGCCCGGCGCCGCCTGCGCCCCGCCCCGATCCCAAAGTATATTATTAGTTGACAATGCATTGCTCGCTTCGGGCCGCCGCCATCCGGCCCCACCCCGGGTGCCGGGGCTGGCCGGCCGCTGGCGATCTCCGCCTGCAACCGCCGCCTGTGTCGTTTCAGCGTCGGTGGCACCAACCTGTGCGGGCGGAAATCTCCCGTTGCATGACCCCGCGTGGGATTGCCTTGCTGCGGGCCGGCCCCATGTTGGGGCGCATGAAGATCACCCGCAGCGGGGTCGGGCCCGAGGTCGCGTTGCAGCCGGCCGCGAGCGACTGGTTCAACTGTCTCTGGACGGCGGCGACGTGCTGGTTCATGGCGTGGATGTTCGTCCGGGCGTGGTGGTGGCCGCGCGAGCTGGATGACGGCCGCTGGGTGCGGCTCGGCGTCGGCGTGCTGCTCCTTGAGTTCATCCTCATCCATTCGGGGGCGTTCTTCAACAACCTGATGACGCAAAAGTCCGGCTGGGCGCGCAACAAGGCCGTCATCGGGCTGACGACCCTGTATCTCGGGTACGGGCTGGCCATCGCATTCGTCTTCCGCAGCTGGTGGATCCTCGGCACGTTCGCCCTGGTGATGTCCGGCCGGCTGTGGGCGGTGTTCACCGGGGAGCAGGAGATCGATCGCGCCATCTCCCAGCGGCGGGTCGCGGCCAGCGCCATGCTCTTCCTCGGCCTGACGTTTGCCACGGTCTTCTTTGCGGTACCGCGCGGCGGGCTCACGCCGGAACTGCTCAACGAGGTCTGGCCGGCGCGCAAGGGCGGCTTGTGGGAAAGAAGCCCGGAGCGCGCCCTCGCGATGGGCGTCGTGTATTTCTTCGTCCTCGGGCTGGTCGAAGCCCGCCCGCCCCGCAAATGGCAGCCGCCCCTCGCGAACAGCGGGGGGTGAGGAGCACGTGTCAGGCCGCGGGTTTCAGCTCCCGGGCTTGGCCTTTTTCTTCGCCGCCTTGAGCGCCGCCTGCTGCTTCGCGGCGGTCGAGCCGGGCCGCACGTGGACGGAGACGTCGACCAGCGTGGCGGAGATGCTCTTCCACAGCGCCTCGCATTGGAAGGCCACGGTGCCGCCGCCGCGCTTGCGCTGGGCGATGGTGAAATTGATGTCGCCGATGCAGACATAGTGCGTCTGCTCGCTGCGGGCGGAGATCGCCAGCTTGGCGTGGTCCTCGGGCAAGTCCCACTTGATGTCGATGCCCAGCGGGTTGAGGTCGATGCCCTTCATGTCCACGACCGTATGGATCTTGTCGCTGTCGAGCGCCGCGGGCGTGGGATCATGCTCCCAGGTCTCGACGTCGAGGTTCTCGTGGAGCGTCGGGCCGACGAGGTCGTTGTAGAAATCATTGCCCCAGGTCTTGTTCTTGGCCATCGACATGAACTTCACGCCGCCCTTCGAGTTGAACGGGATGACGACCTGCACGGGCGTGTTGCCGCTGGCGACGAGGTTCTGCATCAGTTTCATGCGCGGGTCGTTGGGCACGTTGGCCAGGTCGACGGGGATGTTCGAGGCGAGGTAGACGTTGGGCTGCTGGGCCGCGAACATCTCGTTGGCGATGGCCTGGGCGATGGCGGCGTTCTCGAGCGTGATGCAGAGGAGCGTCTGGGCATTGGGCCGGCCGGTCAGCGGGAAGGCATACTTGCCCTTCGGCGGGAACTTGGGTGTGGACTGGATCAGCCAGAAGGCGGTGTCGCTGGCCAGGTCGAAGGCGAGGACGCCCTTGGTGTGGCCGCGCGCGCCGACGACCTGGCCGGTGATGGGGTTCTCGTCGTTGTAGAAGAACCAGCCCTGGTGCCGGGTCGCCGGCCCCTGCTTGGCGTAGACCTGCTGCAGAGTCTGGGGCAGCGCGCCGTCGGTGTCCACGTGGTGGGGCGACAAGACGAGTTTGCCGTCCGCCGGCGTGTTGGCGTCGAAGTAGACGTACTCGGTCCCGGCGAGCTTGCGTCCGTCGCCCGTGGTGGAATTGCCGGCCACCTTGTACATGAACCACCAGTCGACCGGGTTTCCATTTTCATCCTTGGCGCTGAAGGGCATGACATCCTCCGGGTTGGTTGCGTGGTGGCTGATCTATTACCACGAAGGGCGCGAAGGTCACGAAGAATGAGCGGGGATCGGAAAACTGAGACCTGAAGGCTGAAACCTGAAATCCATTTCGGGGCATATTTGCATTTCACCCCAGGTCTCAGGCTTCAGCGTTCAGGTTTCTCATTCTACATGCGGGTTACTTCGCCTGCCATCCGGGGTCTTAGCTGATATGAGCTCAAAACAGGACCGTGATGCCATCTTCGCCCAGCGCGCCGGCGCGACCGCCGCCACCGGCAAAAACCACACCCATCTCGCCAACGCGCACGGCATCCGCCAAAACGGCGGCAATCACTCCAAGATGACCCGCCAGAGCAACCCCGGCCGCAGCAATGTGCAGAAAGGGAAGGGATGAGCGGGGAACGGGGAGCAAAGAGCTGAAAGCTGAGACCTGAAACCTGAAATCGATTTCAGAGGTCAGCGGTATGACCCTTCAGGTTTCAGGTCTCAGCTCTCAGGTATCGTTTTTCGGGCTCCGCCCGCACCGCACCTCACCGCACCGTGAACCGGAAGAAATCGTGGTAGAGGACGATCTTGAAATCGGCGGTATCCTTGACGTAGCAGCGGAGATCGTAGGGCCCGGCCGGCAGGGCGATGGCGTAGGTGGCCTCGAAGCGGCCCGCCACGTCGGTGGTGATCGTCTGGAAGTCGTAATACTTTTCGCGCGCGTTGCCCGGCACCGTTTCCGGCAGTTGGTTGTTGCCGGCGCGCTCGGGATTGCCGTTGAGGGTCAGGATGAACCGGTGCGAAGGCGGCAGCCCGTGCAAGGCGACCTTGACGACGAAGCCGCCGGGAAAGGACTCGTAGAACTGGATTTGCCCGCCCGCGCCCGCGACCTTCCGGCCGTACTGGGGGAAGTCCGTCAGGGGGATCGGGGCGAGGAAGGGCTGGGCCTGGGCCAGGTCGTGCAGGAAGGCGTCGAGCAAGGTGGCGCGGACGGGATCCGCCGGCAGCGGCGGGGTCGCTCCGGCCGTGAGCAGCGCCACGTCACCCTGGGCATAGACGATGAAGGTCTCGGCCTGAAGCGACGGGCCGGCCAGCAGCAGACAAGCGAGGAGGAGCTTTTTCATGGGGCAGGGGACAGGGAAGATCACGCCGCGGCTTTTGGCAAGGGAGTCCGCGGTTCTGTACCCGTTCGATCAATCTGTCGCCGCGGTCTGGGACCGCCGTCCGGCCACGGGCCGAAACAATCCACTTCGACGCTTGACGCGGCCTTTTCTTTCAATACTACCTTGACGAATAAAGGTAGCTTGAAACGTTAACCCAACATGGCTTTCTCCGACAAATTCGCGCCGATCACCAAGGGGCTCCTGGAGTTCCTGGTCCTCAAGATCATCGCGGCCGACAAGGTCTACGTGCCCGACATCCTGCAGCAGCTGAGCGTGACCGAGTTCGCCACGCAGGAGGGCACGCTCTACCCGCTGCTGAGCAAGATGCGCCGCGAGGAGCTGGTGGACTACGAGTGGAAGGAGTCCGAATCCGGCCCGCCGCGCAAATACTACGAGCTGACGGCGAAGGGCCGCGCGCAGCTGCGCGAGACGATGGAATTCTGGTCGCAGATCAACGAAACCGTGAAGAACCTCGGAAAAAAATAGGGTCTTCGCATCGCCGGCAATCATCCCATGAACAAAGTAATCACCATCAACCTGAACGGCGTCGCCTACCAGCTGGAGGAGGCCGGCTACGAGGCCCTGCGCGAATACCTCGACCACGCCGCGCGCCGGCTCGAGGGCAACCCGGACAAGGACGAGATCATCGCCGACATCGAGCAGGCGATCGCCGACAAGTTCCGGGCCCTGCTCGGGGCGCACAAGACCGTCGTGATCACCAAGGAGGTCACGGCCGTCATCGCCGAGATGGGGCCGGTGCAGGATGCGTCCGCGGCAGGTCCCGCCGCCGCGGCCGCGGGCGCGCGACCGGCGGGCGGAACGCCGGAACCGGAAGGATCGGGCGGGCTGCGGGCCCCGCGCCGGCTGTACCGGATCCTCGACGGGGCCATGTTCAGCGGCGTCTGCAACGGCCTGGCGGCCTATCTCAACGTCGATGTCACGTTCGTCCGGATCGCCTTCGCCCTGCTGGCCTTCTTCTGGGGCACCGGCGTGCTGGTCTATTTCCTCATGGCGTTCATCGTCCCGGTGGCCGAGACCCCCGCCGAAAAGGCCGCCGCCTCCGGCGCGGCCGCCACGACTGAGGAATTCATCCGCCGCGCCAAGGCGGGCTATTACGAGGGCATGAAGACGTGGCACGACAAACAGGCCCACCGGGAATGGAAGCGGAAATTCAAGCAGGAGATGCGCGGCTGGAAGTACAATTTCCAGCGCTCGATGCACGAGGGCGCGCAGCAATGGCAGCAAGGCTGGGCCCGGCAGGGACCGCCGCACCCTTACCACTGGGTCGGAATGGGCTTCACGCTGCTGGTCCTGAAGTGGGTGCGGCTGCTGGCCCTCGCGCTCCTGATCTACGCCATCTACTCGCTGGCGGTCCATGGCGGGGTCTTCGGCTTCTGGCTGCCGTCCGGTGTGCCCGCGTGGATCGGGATCATCGTGGCGGTCATGCTCTACCAGTTCGTGGCCTGGCCGATCCGGGCCCTGCGCCACTCGTACTATTACCACGGCCGGCCGTTTTGGGGCTTTGGCGCCGGCCCGCTGGACGGGCTGGTCGGTCTCGCGTTCCTGGGCGCATGCATCTGGGTGGCCGACCATTATTCACCGGCGTTCCACGACTGGCTGCAGACCGTGCCCCCGGCGATCCATCACACCACGGACGCCGTGCGCAATTGGTGGAACCAGCACTAAGGCGTGCCATCACATTGGCCTTGTGGGCCAGCGAGCTTGCTCGCGCTTCATCCGCGCCCGCACCCTAAACCCCGGCGTGTGCCGCGACCGACAGAAACGCCGCCAGCGCCGGATCCGCCGCGGCGGCCGGGCGCCAGCCGATCACGAGCCGGCTTTCGGGCGCCGCGCCGACCAGCGGACAGAACGCCACCTCGGGCGGGAGCGGGCGGGCCTCGGACGGACACATGAACGTGGCCCCCAGCCCCGCGCGGACCAGGCCGATGGCGTTCGCGCGCGGCCACACCTCCTCGGCGATCCGCGGCGTGATCCGGGCGCGGGCGAAGGCCGCGAGGATGCGGTCATAAAACCCCGGGTTGTGGGCGCGCGGGAAAAGCACGAACGGGGTGTCGGCCAGCTCGCGCAGCCGCAGGCCGGGCCGGCGGGCGAGGGGGTGGTCGGCCGGCAGCAGCACGCCGTTCTTCTCGCGCAGCAGCTGCCGCGTGCTGAGGCCGGGCGTGGCCGCATCCGGATGGAAAAACCCGCAGGCGAGCTCGTCCGCCGCCAGCGCCTGCAGCTGCACCGCCGTCGGGGATTCGTTCAGCTCCAGCCGGATGCCGGGATACCGCCGGTGAAACTCGCGCAGGATCCCCGGCAGCACCGTGGCCATCGCCAGCCCGGTGAAGCTGACCCGCACCTGCCCGGTCCCGCCCGCGGCCAGCGTGTGCAGGTCCGCCGGGAGCTTCGCGAGGGTGCGCAGCACCGGCTCGATCCGCTCCTGCAGGGCCTGTCCCGCGGCCGTGAGCTCCACGCGCCGCCGGGTGCGGGTGAACAGCGGCAGCCCGAGCGCGGCCTCCAGCTGTGCCACCTGCCGGCTGAGCGCGGGCTGGGCCACGGCCAGCGTCTCGGCTGCCCGGCGGAAATGCAGGTGCCGGGCCACCTCCCGGAAGTAGACCAGGTGGCGCAGCTCGAATTCGTATTGATACTCACGAGGCATCACCGGTGACTAAAAAGGTATTTCCCGGCATGGCAAGTTTCTGGTAAAGTCATTCGCAATCCTTGTGGGCCGGGTGACCTCACCCGGCCCACATCCAACCTTCACTTTCCCCCCATGCGCCGATCCCTCTTCCAGAAAGTCTGGGACGCCCACACCGTCCGCACCCTGGCCAACGGCCAGACGCAGCTGCTCATCGGCACGCACCTGATCCACGAGGTGACCAGCCCGCAGGCCTTCGGCATGCTGCGCGACCTCGGCCTGCCGGTCAGCATGCCGCACCGCACCTTCGCGACAGTCGACCACATCGTCCCCACCGACCAGCTGGTCGAGCCCTACGCCGACCCGCTCGCGCAGGCCATGATGGACGAGCTGCGGAGGAACTGCGCGCAGTTCGGCATCACCTTCTTCGACCGCGCCTCCGGCCGGCAGGGCATCGTCCACATCGTCGGCCCCGAGCAGGGCATCACCCAGCCGGGCACGACCATCGCCTGCGGTGACTCGCACACCTCCACCCACGGCGCGTTCGGCGCGATCGCGTTCGGCATCGGCACCAGCCAGGTGCGCGACGTCCTCGCCACCCAGACGATGGCGCTCGGCGCGCTCAAGGTCCGCCGCATCGAGGTCAACGGCGCGCTCCGCCCCGGCGTCTACGCCAAGGACGTCATCCTCCACCTCATCCGCACCCTCGGGGTCAACGGCGGCACGGGCTACGCCTACGAGTACGCCGGCAGCGTCTTCGACGGCTTCACCATGGAGCAGCGCATGACCGTCTGCAACATGTCCATCGAGGGCGGCGCCCGCGTCGGCTACGTCAATCCCGACGCGACCACCTTCGCCTACCTCAAGGGCCGGCCATACGCGCCCAAGGGCGCCGACTGGGACGCCGCGGTCGCCCGCTGGCAGTCCTTCGCTTCCGACGCCGACGCGCCCTACGACGACATCGTCCGGATCAACGCCGCCGACATCGCGCCCACCGTCACCTGGGGCATCAATCCCGGCCAGGCCATCACGATCAACGAGAATGTCCCGCATCCCGACACGGCCACCTCGGCCGACGACAAGGCCGGCATCATCGAGGCGCTCGCCTACATGAAGCTGCCGCCGGGCGAGCCGATCAAGGGCACGAAGATCAGCGTGGCCTTCCTCGGCTCGTGCACCAACGGCCGGCTCTCCGATTTCCAGGAGGTCGCGAAATACGTCCAGGGCCGCCAGGTCGCCCCCGGCGTCAAGGCCATCGCCGTTCCCGGCTCGCAGATCGTCGCGCTGCAGTGCGAGCAGCTCGGGCTGGACAAGATCCTCGCCGCGGCCGGCTTCGAGTGGCGCGCCGCCGGCTGCTCGATGTGCCTGGCGATGAATCCCGACAAGCTCGTCGGCGACCAGCTCTGCGCCTCCTCGTCCAACCGCAACTTCAAGGGCCGCCAGGGCTCGACCACCGGCCGCACGATCCTGATGAGCCCGCTCATGGTCGCCGCCGCCGCCGTCACCGGCGCCGTGGCCGATGCCCGCGAGGTCTTCGCCGTCAACTGAAACAAGCCGCCCTATTTCAACGCCAAGATGCCAAGACGCCAAGCGCTGAAGAAGACCTCTTCGCGCCTTTGCGCCTTCGCGTTTAACCCACCATTCCCATGGCCCTCGCCAAAATCACCTCCGTCACCGGCCGCGCCGTCTGCGTCCCGGGCAACGACATCGACACCGACCGCATCATCCCGGCGCGCTTCATGAAGTGCGTCACGTTCGACGGGCTCGGCGCATACCTCTTCAACGACGTCCGCCGCCAGCTCGACGGCACCGAGAAGCCGCACCCGCTGAACGAGGCGCGCTTCCAGGGCGCGAAGATCCTTCTCTCCGGCGCCAACTTCGGCTGCGGCTCCTCCCGCGAGCACGCGCCGCAGGCCATCGCCAAGCACGGCTTCAAGGCCATCGTCGCCGAGAGCTACGCCGAGATCTTCTTCGGCAACAGCACGACGCTCGGCCTCCCCTGCGCCAGCGCCGCCCGCGAGGACATCGCCCGGATCGCCGCGGCGGTCGAGGCGGACCCCGCGCTGGAAGTCGTGATCGACGTCACCAACCAGGAGATCCGCTTCGGCGGGCAGAAGGTGAAGGCGAGTTTCCGCGAGAGTGCCCGCGATGCCCTGATCAACGGCCGGTGGGATGCCATCGGCGAGTTGCTCGACGGCCGCGACGCGGTGAAGGTCACCGCGGCGAAGCTGCCGTACCTGGCGGTGTGAGGCGGCGCCACACCCCGTAGGGCCGGCGGGGTGGGTGGGCCAGTGAGCTTGCTCACGCCCTCTCCGCGCCAGCAAGCTGGCTGCCCACCCGAGCAATCCTACCCCCGCACCTGGCCCGTGCCGCGGACGATGTACTTGTAGGACGTCAGCTCCTCGAGGCCCATCGGGCCGCGGGCGTGCAGCCGGTCGGTGCTGATGCCGATCTCGGCGCCGAAGCCGAACTCGTAACCGTCGTTGAAGCGCGTCGACGCATTCCAGAGCACGACGGCGCTGTCGACGCCGGCGAGGAACTGCTCCGCCGTGGCGGCGTCCTCCGTCACGATGGTGTCGGTGTGGTGCGACCCATGCGCCTCGATGTGTGCGATGGCGGCGGCGCAGTCGTCGACGACCTCCACCGCGAGGATGAGGTCGAGGAACTCGGTGCGGAAATCCCCGGCGGTGGCGGCGCACACCGGCACGCCGGCCTGGTGCAGGAGGGCCAGCGCCCGCGGCCCGGCGCGGAGCTGGACCCCAAGCCCGGCGAGCTCGCGGGCCGCCCCCGGCAGGAACCGGTCCGCGATGTCGCGGTGGACGAGCAACGTCTCGACGGCGTTGCACACCCCGGGGCGCGAGACCTTGGCGTTGACCGCGATCTTCACCGCCATGGCCGGGTCGGCGGCGCGGTCCACATAGAGCGCGCAGAGGCCGTCGTAATGCTTGATGACCGGGACGCGCGCGGTCTGCACGACGGCGGCGATCAGGCTCTTGCCGCCGCGGGGGATGAGGAGGTCGACGACCCCGACGGCCTCGCCCAGCAGGCGCACCGCGTCGCGGTCCGTGACCGGCACGAGCTGCACCGCGGCGGCCGGGAGGCCGGCCCGGGCGAGGCCGCGCCCGAGCGCGGCGGCGAGCGCGGTGTTGGAGCGCAGGGCCTCGGAGCCGCCACGCAGGATGACGGCGTTGCCGCTCTTCAGGCAGAGTCCGGCGGCGTCGACCGTGACGTTGGGCCGCGACTCGTAGATGAAACCGATGACGCCCAGCGGCACGCGCACCTTGGCGAACCGCAGGCCGTTGGGCTGGGTCCACTCGCGCAGGACCTCGCCGACCGGGTGGGGGAGGGCCGCGACCGCGCGTAGGCCGGCGGCGCAGGCGGCGAGGCGTGACGGATTGAGGGTGAGGCGGTCGACGAGCGCGGCGGCCCGGCCGGCCTGCACCGCGTCGGCGACGTCGGCGGCGTTGGCCGCGAGGATCTCCGCCTGCGCGGCGAGCACGGCGTCGGCCATCGCGAGCAGCGCGGCGTCGATCTGCGCGGGCGGCGTGCCGGCCAGTGTGCGCGCGGCGGCGCGGGCCTGGGCGCCCAGCTGGGAAATGATCTGGGCGAGGTCAGACATTTTGGACAGCCGTGGGCCAGCGAGCTTGCTCGCGCCGGGTTGAGCGCGAGCGAGCTCGCTGGCCTACCAATTCAAATTTGTCTGCCGTCTTCACTTGGCCGGAAAGTGCGTCCCCACGCGTTTGCCCGCCACGATGGCGTACACCAGCCCGGCCTTGCGGCCGCTCGCGATGCTGACGGGGATGCCGGCCTTCACGGCGAGCTGGGCGGCCTGGAGCTTGGTGACCATGCCGCCGGTCGACACGCGGCCCTTGTCGGCGCGCACGAGGCCGGCGACCTGGCTGAAATCGCGGACGACCGGCACGGTGCGGCCGGCGGCGTCCTGCAGGCCGTCGACGCTGGTGAGGATGATGAGCAGGTCGGCCCCGACCATGATGGCGACCTCGGCGGAGAGGCGGTCGTTGTCGCCGAAGTTGAGTTCCTCGACGGCGACGGAGTCGTTCTCGTTGATGATGGGGACCACCGTGCCGCGGTCCAGGAGATGGCCGAGGGTGTTGCGGGCGTTGAGGTGGCGGGTGCGGCTGTCGAGGTCGTTGTGCGTCAGCAGCAGCTGGGCGACGGCCAGCCCCTCGCGGGCGAAGGCGCTGGCGTAGGCGTGCATGAGCTGCGACTGGCCGACGGCGGCGCAGGCCTGCTTGGCGGCGAGCTGCTTGGGCCGGGCGGCGAGCCCGAGGGTGGCGAGGCCGGCCGCGACCGCGCCGCTGGACACGATGACGCACTGGTGGCCGGCGCGGACGAGCGCGCCGACCTCGCGGGCCAGCCGCGCGATCTGGCGCCGGCTCAGGCCGATGCCCTGCGCGGTCGACAGGATGCCGGAACCGAACTTGAGGACGATGCGCTGGGAGCGTTTGGCCATGAAATTTCGAGCGTAGCCAGGGACGCCGGGGCAACAAGCCGGAATCGCGGTTTGCCCGCTTTTTGCCCCCGGAGGGAGGGTATGACACGTTTTCGGCCGCGGGGCAGAAAAGTATGACACGTCCCCACCTTGTCTCGACTCCGCGGGCGGCCGTCTTATGAATCCAACATAAACCAAGGATCCCCTCCCATGTACACTTATTCCGCCCTCCGTCCGTCCTCCACCCGCTGTCTGTCCAACGGGGGTGATTATGTGACGGAAGCCATGGCGGTCATGCAGCAATTGTCCGCCGGCGCGTTGACGCCGGCCGCCTGAAATGGAAGCATCATGCCCTCCATTCTCATGCCGACCGTTGCTGCTTTGCCGCGCAGTTTTGACCTGGCTTTGCCCGACCTTGCGCTTGCGCATGGCGGCGTAGTCCGGTCCCACCGCGCCCGCGGCTGGTGGTGGAGTCGCGAGGGCGACACCCCCGAGACACCGCTCAAGGACGTGCCCACCGTCCTGCTCGTGCACGCCCTGACGGGCAGCGCGCAGGCCGGCGGCCCCGACGGCTGGTGGGATCCGTTGATCGGGCCGGGCCGCGCGCTCGACCCGGCGTCGCACCGCATCCTCTGTTTCAACAACCTCGGCTCCTGCTACGGCAGCAGCGGCCCCGGCACGGCCGGGTTCCCGGCGGACCAGGACCTGGCGCTGACCAGCCTGGACATCTCGCGCGCGATCCTGCTCGGGCTGGACCAGCTGGGGGTTGAACGCGTGCACCTCACCACGGGCGGCTCGCTCGGCGGCATGGTCACGCTCGCGCTCGCCGCGCTCGATCCGGCGCGGTTCGAGCGGGTGCTGCCCCTGGCGACGAGCGTGGCGGCCAGCGCGTGGGTCGTCGGCTGGAACCACGTGGCCCGGCAGATCCTGCGGCTGGATCCCGGTTACCCGGACAAGGTCACGCGCGGCCTCGAGCTGGCACGGCAGCTGGCGATGCTGACCTACCGCGCCGAGGCCGGCCTCGAGGCGCGGCAGTCCCGGCCCGCGCCGGCGCAGCCCGCCGCGGCGGGTTATCCCGTGCAGAGCTACCTCGAGCACCAGGGCGCGAAGCTGCGCAACCGGTTCGACGCGCAGGCCTACGAGCTGCAGCTGGCGGCGATGGACCACCACGATCTCTTCCAGCCGCTACCCGGCGACACCCGGTCCGCCATCAGCCGCGTCCGCGCCTCGGCCCTCGTGGTCGACGTGGACACGGACCAGCTCTTCACCCCGGCGCAGGCGGACGCCCTCGCGGCGCAGCTGCGCGCGGCCGGCGCGAAGGTGGAGCGGACCACGGTGCACAGCATCCACGGGCACGACGCGTTTTTGATGGAGTGGGAGACCCTCGGGCCCATCCTGAGGCGCGCCCTGCAACTCCCGGCGCCTTGACCATGAGCGAACGCTGGCAGGTTTACAAGTTTGGCGGCTCGTCCCTCGGCACCTCCGGGCGGCTGCCCAAGGTGCTGGAGCTGGTGGCCGCGGCGCCGCGGCCGCTCGCGCTGGTCGTCTCGGCGCTGGGCGACAGCACCGACTGGCTCATCCTCGCGGCCCGCTCGGCCGAGGTGGGCAACATCAGCCAGGCCCGCCGCGAGCTGACCCAGGTGCGCGACCTGGCCAACGCGACGGCCCGCGCCGTGCTCAACAGCCAGGGCCAGAAGGGCGTGAAGCACGACCTCGACGAGATCCTCACCCCGGTCGAGCGGCTGCTCTCCGGCATCGAGCTGACCCGCGAGTGCTCGGCGCGCACCTTGGATTCCATCGTCAGCGTCGGCGAGCGCATCTCCGTGGCCCTGCTCGCCCGCGCCCTCACCGAGCGGGGCGTGCCGGCCATCCCGGTCGACGCGCGTGACTTCGTGGTCACCGACAACACCTACGGCGCGGCGACGGTGGACAAGGCCGAGACCGCGGGGCGCTTCGCGGCCATGCAGGCGAAATGGACCGGCTCCGTGCCGATCGTCACCGGCTTCATCGGGCGGACCCGCGACGGCACCACCACCACGCTCGGCCGCAACGGCTCCGACTACACCGCCACGCTCGTGGCCGGCCTGCTCAAGGCCAGCGCTGTGACCGTGTGGACGGACGTGCTCGGCGTGATGACCGCCGACCCGGCGCTCGTGCGCGAAGCCTCGCCGGTCGACCGGCTGTCGTACGACGAGGCGCTCGAGCTGGCCTATTTCGGCACGCGGATGTTCCACCCGCGCACCATCATCCCGCTGCGCGAATGCGGCGCGGCGCTCGTCATCCGCAGCACGACGCAGCCCGACGCCCCCGGGACGCGCATCGACGCGACCGGCAATCCCGACCCCAACCGGCCGACCTGCGTCACGAGCCTCGAGCGGCTCACGCTGCTCGGCGTGCAATCGCGCCGGACCGGCCTCGGCCGTCCGCTCGGCGGCCGCATCCTCGCCGCGCTCAGCGAGGCCGGCGTGCGCGTGTGGCTGACCACCGAGTCCACGCTCGGCCAGTCGTTCTCCGTCGTCATCCCCGAGATGGACGAGGCGAGCGCCCGCCGCAGCGTCGCCGAGGCCCTCGCCCCGGAACTGCAGTCGGGCGACCTGCGGATCGAGCCGGTGCTGTCGCCGGTTTCGCTCGTCACCCTGGTGGGCGAGAACATGGGGGCCCAGCCGAACGTCGCGGGCAAGTTCCTGAACTCGATCGGCGCCGCCGGCATCGCGGTGCGCGCCGTGGCGCAGGGTGCGTCGGCCCGCAGCATCTCGTGCGTGGTGGACGCCGACCAGACGGCGACCGCGGTGCGCACGGTGCACGGGGCGTTCAACCTGGCCCACACCCAGCTCAGCGTGCTGCTGCTGGGCAAGGGCGTGGTGGGCGGCAGCCTGTTGAAACAGATCGAGCGGCAGAACCAGGCGCTGGGCCGCGAGCACGACGTGCAGGTGCGGCTCGTGGGCATCGGCTCGAGCAAGGGCGCGCTGTTCGACCCGGAGGGCCTGCCGCCGCTCGAGGCCATCGCCCAGCTGGAAAAAGCCCTCGGGGCGGGCAAGGCCGTCAAGGACGCCAGCTCGCTGCTCAAGAAATTTTCCCAGCTGCCCAACCCCGTGCTGGTGGACTGCTCGGCCGCGCCCGGGATGGAGAAGATCTACCGCGCGGCCTTCGAGCACGGCATCAATGTCGTGTCGTCCAACAAGCAGCCGCTCGCGCTCCCGCAGGCCGAGCGCGCGGCCCTGCTCGACGCCGCCCGCCGGCATTTCCGCGCCTACCACTATGAGACGACGGTCGGCGCGGCGCTGCCGGTCATCGAGACCCTCAAGAACCTCGTGCGCACCGGCGATCATGTCATCACGATCGAGGGCGCGTTTTCCGGCACGCTCGGTTTCCTGTGCGACCAGCTCGCGCAGGGGCAGCCGCTGTCCGTGGCGGTGCGCCGCGCGAAGGAGCTCGGTTACACCGAGCCGCATCCGCGCGACGATCTGTCGGGGCTCGATGTGGTGCGCAAGGCCGTCATCCTCGCCCGCGAGCTCGGGCTGCAGGTGGAGCTGGCCGACGTCGAGCTGAAGCCGTTCGTGCCCGAGCAGTACCTGCGCGAGGACGACCCGGAGAAATTCCTGCAGTCGCTGGCCGGGCTCGATGCGGAGGTGGCCGCGCGGGTGGCGGCGAGCAAGGCGCAGGGCCGGCTCCCGCGCTACCTCGCGCGCATCACGCCCGGGGCGGCGGGCGCGAAGGTCTCGGTCGGCCCGGTGGAGGTCGAGGCCACACACCCGGCGGCGGCGCTGCGCGGGGCCGAGGCCTTCGTCGCGTTCCACACCGAGCGCTACCGCGAATACCCGATGGTTGTCCGCGGCGCGGGCGCCGGCGGCGATGTCACGGCGGCCGGCGTGCTGGCGGACATCCTGCGGCTGGCCCAGAACATCCGCGGCCGGCGGTGAGGGTGCCGCTCCCGTTCCGAACCCGGCGGTCATAGACCGCCGCAACAATGCAGTCCCCTGTGCCAGAATAGCCCACCTCATGTCATAAATTTAAGACTAGTGTTGACAGGGAATGGGCCGATTAACACCTTCACCGCGCCTTCCATGAATCTCAGCGTCGTACTCGTCGCGCTTATTACCGTCGTCCTGGCCATTCTGGCCGCGGACCCGAACACACATGGGCGGCTCGCCGAAGCCACTAGCTCCTAAGAGAAAAGACTCTCAAAACCAGGAAGCCGCCCACCGCAAAGGGGCGGTTTTTTTATTTTCCACATATGACGCAGACCTGTTATACCTCACTCTCGCTCCGCGGCGAATGCATCGCCAGCGTGGCCTGACCTATTACCCCCATGGATACCGGCAAACGATTCAGCCACGTGGTCACCGAAGGCCCCAACCGCGCGCCCGCCCGCGCCATGATGAAGGCCATCGGGTTCACCGACGAGGATCTCAGCAAGCCGTTGATCGGCATCGCCAACACGTGGACCGAGATCGGACCCTGCAATTTCCACCTCCGCGCCCTGGCCGAGCACGTCAAGGCGGGGGTCCGCGCCGCCGGCGGCACGCCCCTGGAGTTCAACACCGTCTCCATCTCCGACGGCATCACCATGGGCACCGAGGGGATGAAGACCTCCCTCATCAGCCGCGAGCTCATCGCCGACTCCATCGAGCTCGTCGCCCGCGGCAACAGCCTCGACGGTCTCGTCTGCCTCTCCGGCTGCGACAAGACCAATCCCGGCGTCATGATGGCGCTGGCCCGCCTGGACATCCCCGGCCTGGCGCTTTACGGCGGCTCGATCGACCACGGCCACCTCCACGGCAAGTCCCTCACGGTGCAGGACGTCTTCGAGGCGGTCGGGGCGTTCAACGCCGGCAAGATCGATCAAAAGGAATTCCTCAGCGTCGAGAACGCCGCCTGCCCGACGGCCGGCTCCTGCGGCGGCCAGTTCACGGCCAACACCATGTCGACCGTCATGGAGGCCATCGGCATCTCGCCCGCGGGCCTCAACGGCATCCCGGCCACCGCCGCGGCCAAGCACCAGGCGGCCTTCCGCTGCGGCGAGCTGGTCATGAACCTCGTCCGCCAGAACCTGAGGCCGTCGCAGATCCTGACGCGCCCGGCGTTCGAGAACGCCATCGCGTCGGTCGCCGCCTCGGGCGGCTCGACCAACGCCGTGCTGCACCTGCTCGCGCTCGCGCACGAGATGAACCTTCCGCTCCAGATCGACGAGTTTGACGCCATCAGCTCGAAGACCCCGACCATCGCGACGCTCAAGCCCGGCGGCCTCTACACCGCGGTCGAGATGCACAATGCCGGCGGCATCTCGCTCCTGCTCCGCCGCCTGCTTGAGGGCGGCTACCTCCAGGGCGGGTGCCTGACCGTCACCGGCCGTACCCTCGGCGAAGAGGTGAGCGGCGCGCCCGAGACACCCGGCCAGCAGGTCATCCGGCCGACCGGCCGGCCCTTCAAGCCCACCGGCGGGCTCGTCATCCTCCGCGGCAACCTCGCCGAGGAAGGCTGCGTGCTCAAGGTCGCGGGCAGCGCCATCAAGCATTTCAAGGGCCCGGCGCGGGTCTTCGACAACGAGGAGGCCGCCATGGCCGCGGCCGGCGCCCAGCAGATCAAGGCGGGCGACGTCGTCGTCATCCGCTACGAGGGCCCCAAGGGCGGCCCCGGCATGCGCGAGATGCTCGGCGTCACCGCCGCGCTCGCCGGCGCCGGCCTGTCCGACAGCGTCGCGCTGCTCACGGACGGCCGCTTCTCCGGCGCCACCCGCGGCTTCTCCATCGGCCACGTCGCCCCCGAGGCGCAGGTGGGCGGGCTCATCGCCTTCGTGCGCGAGGGCGACCTGGTCGAGATCGATGTCGCCACCCGGCGCCTGTCGGTTGACCTCCCGGCCGCCGAGCTGGCAAAGCGCCGCGCCGGCTGGACCCCGCCGGCCCCGCGCTACCGGCGCGGCGTCATGGCCAAGTACGCCAACACCGTTTCCTCGGCCGCCACCGGCGCCGTGACCGACTGATTGTTTTGAAATCCAGCCAAACTCAAGGGACACCATGAAACTCACCGGAGCAGAAATCATTTGGGAGTGTTTGCAGAAAGAGGGCGTCGACGTCGTGTTCGGCTACCCGGGCGGCGCCATCCTGCCGACCTACGACGCGATGACGAAATACCCGCAGATCCACCACGTGCTCGTGCGCCATGAACAGGGCGCCACGCACATGGCGGACGGCTACGCCCGCGCCAGCGGCAAGGTCGGCGTCGCCATCGCGACCTCGGGTCCCGGCGCGACCAACATGGTCACGGGCATCGCCACCGCCATGATGGATTCCTCGCCCATCGTGTGCATCACCGGCCAGGTCGGCTCGAAGGCCATCGGCACGGACGCGTTCCAGGAGACCGACGTGACGGGCGTCACGCTGCCGGTGACCAAGCACAATTACCTCGTGACGAAGCCCGGCGACATCGCCCGCGCCATCCGCGAGGCGTTCTACATCGCCAGGAGCGGCCGGCCCGGTCCGGTGCTGGTCGACATCACGAAGGACGCGCAGCAGCTCACCGCCGAGTTCGACTGGGAGGGCGCCGCCCCGCGCCTGCCCGGCTACCGCCCGAGCTACCACGCCCCGGCGTCGGAGTTTGCCCGCGCCGCCGAGCTGATCAATTCCGCCCGGCGCCCGCTCATTCTCGCGGGGCAGGGCATCCTCAAGTCCGGCACCACCGCCGATGTCCTCAAGCTGGCCAGGACGGCCGGCATCCCGATCACCACGACGCTGCTCGGCATCGGCGTCATCCCCGCCTCCTCCGAGTACAACCTCGGCATGATGGGCATGCACGGCGAGGCCTGGGTCAACGAGGCCATCCAGCAGGCCGACCTGCTCATCGCCCTCGGCATGCGCTTCGACGACCGCGTCACGGGCAACCTCAAGACCTACGCGCTCAACGCGAAGAAGATCCATGTCGACATCGACCCGACCGAGATCAACAAGAACGTTCCCGTCGACGTCGCCCTGATCGGCGACCTCCGCGAGGTGCTGGCCCTGATCCAGCCGCAGGTGAAGCAGGCCGAGCACGCCGAGTGGTGGGCCGACATCAAGGCCCGCCGCGGCGACTCCGCCGTGCGCGACATCCAGACCCTGCCCGACAGCGGCCACCTCTACGCCGCGCACGTCATCAACGACCTCTGGCGCCTCACGCAGAAGCGCAACACCATCGTTGTCACCGACGTCGGCCAGCACCAGATGTGGGAGGCCCAGTATTACCGCCACGAGAAGCCCCGCTCGCTCATCACCTCGGGGGGCCTCGGCACCATGGGCTTCGCCCTCCCCGCGGCCATCGGCGCCAAGTTCGCCTGCCCGGAGAAGGACGTGTGGGTGGTCGTCGGCGACGGCGGCTTCCAGATGACCAGCTGCGAGCTGGCGACCGCCGAGCAGGAGGGCATCAAGGTCAACGTCGCCATCATCAACAACGCCTTCCTCGGCATGGTGCGGCAGTGGCAGGAGTTTTTCTACGACAAGCGCTATGCCGCCACCCCGATGACCGGCCCGGACTTCGTCAAGCTGGCCGAGGCCTACCGCCTCACGGGGCTCCGCTGCAACCGGCGCGGCGACGTCAGGGCCACCGTCGAGCAGACCCTCGCGGACAAGAAGACCGTCGTCATCGACTTCGTCGTGGAGAAGGAGGACACCGTCTTCCCGATGGTCCCCGCCGGCGCGGACCTGGACAAGATGATCCGCCGCCCGAAGCAGGACGTGATGCTGGAATCCGGTTCCGACAAGGACTGGGAGATGCCGTCCGCCGTCCTGCCGAACGTCTTCACCGAGGCGAAGGTCGAGGCCGGCCTCAACGGCCACGGCAAGGCCGCGCGCAAGCCCGCCAAACCCGCGAAGGCGTCGCCCAAACGCGCCCGCGCCGTCGCGGCCAAACCCGTGAAGTCAACCCGCCGCTAACCCACCGCTCCCATGGCCAAACACACGCTCATCGCCTACGTGGAAGACGTGCCCGGCGTCCTCAACCGCATCGCCTCGCTCTTCCGCCGCCGCAACTTCAACATCGACTCCCTCACGGTCGGCCGCACCGAGCAGCCGGGCGTGTCGCGCCTCACCGTCGTCGTCGACGCCACCGAGGCCGGCGCGCGCATCGTCGAGGCCAACCTCTACAAGCTGGTCAACGTCCTCCGCGTCGACGACCTCACCCACAAGCCCTCGCTCTTCCGCGAACTGGGCCTGGTCAAGGTCAAGGTCACGCCGCAGACCCGCAGCGAGGTCCTCCAGCTGACCGAGGTCTTCCGCGGCCGCGTCGTCGACGTCGACGAGTCGACCCTCGTCATCGAGGTCACCGGCACGCCGGAAAAGATCGGCAAGTTCGAGCTCGTGCTCCGGCCCTACGGCGTGGTCGAGATCGTGCGCACCGGCGCCGTCGCCATGGCCCGCGGCCACGAGCTGATCTCCGCCGCACCGCCCCTCGTCCGCACCAAGGAGGCCGGCGAGCACCCGCCTGACGCCGGCATCTCCATGTCCGTCTGAACCTGATTACCACGACAACTTCCAACCTCCAACCCCCAGCTTTTCCACACCATGGCTAAAATATACTACGACAAGGACGCGAACCTCTCGCTCATCCGCGGCAAGAAAGTCGCGATCATCGGCTACGGCTCCCAGGGCCACGCCCACGCGCTGAACCTCAAGAACAGCGGCGTCAAGGTCCGCGTCGGCCTGGCGCCGACCAGCAAATCCGTGGCCAAGGCCAAAAAGGCCGGCCTCGCCGTCGGCGCCGTCGCCGCCGTGTCCAAGTGGGCCGACGTCATCATGGTGCTCGTGCCGGACCACGTCCAGGCCCGCCTCTACCGCGAGGAGATCGCCCCGTACCTGACCGCGGGCAAGATGCTGATGTTTGCCCACGGCTTCAACATCCGCTTCAAGGGCATCGTCCCGCCGAAGGATGTCGACGTGACGATGATCGCGCCGAAGTCCCCCGGCCACCGCGTCCGCGAGGTGTTCCAGGAGGGTGGCGGCGTGCCGGCGCTCATCGCCGTCTACCAGAACGCCACCGGCCAGGCGAAGAAGCTCGCGCTGTCCTACGGCCGCGCCATCGGCTGCACCCGCGCCGGGGTGCTCGAGACGAGCTTCAGCGAGGAGACCGAGACCGACCTGTTCGGCGAGCAGGCCGTCCTCTGCGGCGGCTGCGCCGAGCTGGTCAAGGCCGGCTTCAAGACCCTGGTCGACGCGGGCTACCAGCCCGAGATCGCCTACTTCGAGTGCATGCACGAGCTGAAGCTGATCGTCGACCTGATGTACCGCGGCGGCCTCAACTACATGCGCTACTCCGTCTCGGACACCGCCGAGTGGGGCGACTACGTCTCCGGCCCGCGCGTCGTCACGAAGCAGACCCAGAAGGAAATGGTGCGCATCCTCAAGGACATCCAGACCGGCAAGTTCGCCCGGCGCTTCATCGCGGAGAACAACAAGCACGGCCGCAAGACGATGAACAAATTCCGCAACCGCGAGCGAGGGCAGAAGATCGAGGTCGTCGGCGCCAAGCTCCGCGCGATGATGCCGTTCCTGAACCCGGTCGTCATCTCGAAGTAAGCCGGAAGGAAGAGTGTTCATGACCGCCCCCCATCCACGCCTCGCGTACCACACCCCTTGCCGGGTGCGGCCGCTCGGCGCGGGTCCGGGCGGCCTGCGACTGCGACTTACCCAGGAGCTTTCGGCCGGTCCCGGATCCCTGCGCCTTGCGCACAGGCCGGGGTCCGCCGGCAGGCTCCCGCTCCCGTCCCCCGCAATCGTCTGAACCAATCATAAACACTTTTATCTTCCATGAATCCTTCCTCCGCCAACTACGTCCGCATCTTCGACACCAGCCTCCGCGACGGCGAACAGGCGCCCGGCGCGTCCATGACCTCGGCCGAAAAGCTCGAGGTCGCCCGCGCGCTCGCCCGCCTCGGCGTCGACATCATCGAGGCCGGTTTTCCCGCCGCGTCGCCCGACGACCTCGCCGCCGTCCAGTCCATCGCCGCCGAGGTGGGGCGCCAGCCCGTCGAGGGCCGGCCCCAGGCCGAGCCGCCGGTCATCTGCGGCCTGGCCCGGTGCACCCGCTCCGACATCGACGCGGCTTGGAACGGGGTCAAGGGCGCCAAGCACCCGCGCATCCACACCTTTCTCGCCTCGAGCGACATCCACCTCCAGCACAAGCTCCGCATCTCACGGGCGGAGATGACGGCGCGCGCCGTCGAGATGGTGGCCTACGCCAAGACCCTCTGCGCCGACATCGAGTTCTCCCCCGAGGACGCCGGCCGCAGCGACCCGGAGTTCCTCTACACCGTCCTCGCGGCCGTCATCAAGGCCGGCGCGACCACGCTCAACATCCCCGACACCGTCGGCTACACCCTGCCCGATGAGTTCGGCGCCCTGATCGCGGGCATCATCCAGCACACGCCCGGGGCGAAGGACGTCGTCATCTCCGTGCACTGCCACGACGACCTCGGCATGGCCGTGGCGAACTCCCTCGCCGGCCTCCGCGCCGGCGCCCGCCAGGCGGAGGTCACCATCAACGGCATCGGCGAGCGCGCGGGCAACGCGTCGCTCGAGGAGGTCGTGATGGCCATCCGCACCCGCGGCGAGAAGCTCGGCCTGACCACCGGCATCGACGCCACCCAGCTCTGCCGCACCAGCAAGCTCGTCTCCCGCAGCACCAGCTACCCGGTGCCGCCCAACAAGTCCATCGTCGGGACCAACGCCTTCGCGCACGAATCCGGCATCCACCAGGACGGCATGATCAAGAACGCCCTGACCTACGAGATCATGCGGCCCGAGGATGTCGGCGCGACGCAGACCATGCTCGTGCTCGGCAAGCATTCCGGCCGCGCGGCCTTCTCGAAGCGCCTGGCCGAGCTCGGCTACCCGCTCGAGGGCGACGCGCTGCTCAAGGCCTTCAACGAGTTCAAGAAGCTCGCCGACCGGAAAAAGGCCGTGCACGACGCCGACCTCATCACGCTCGCCGCGGACGAGCGGACCACCGTGCCCGAGCTTTGGGCGCTGGAGAACCTCCAGGTCGTCTGCGGCACGACCGGCCTGCCCACCGCCACGGTCCGCCTCCGCGACCCCGACGGCAAATTGCACAGCTTCGCGGCCATCGGCACCGGGCCGGTCGACGCCGCCTACAAGGCCATCGACGCCATCGTCAAGCTGCCGGTCACGCTGCTGGAATTCGGCGTCAGCGCCGTCACGGAGGGGATCGACGCCCTCGGCGAGGTCTCCGTCCGCGTCCGCCACGAGGACCAGCGCTCGAGCCACGGCCACGGGGCCGACACCGACATCATCGTCGCCAGCGCCAAGGCCTACATCGCCTCCCTCAACCACGTGCTGTCCCGCGCGGGCACCGGCCGGGCCGAGCACCCGCAGAAGACCGGCGTGCCCACCGGGATCCCCGTCTGAAACCGCAACCCCGATCCACCCCCGGCATGGCTGAGCAATCCCCCCGTCCTTCCGTCGAGATCTTCGACACGACCCTGCGCGATGGTGCGCAGACGGAGGGCATCTCGTACTCGGTCGACGACAAGCTGCGCATCGCGCGCAAGCTGGACGAGCTGGGCGTGGCCTTCATCGAGGGCGGGTGGCCGGGTTCCAACCCCAAGGACGCGGTCTTCTTCGAGCGCGCCCGGACGCAGGCCTGGCACCGCGCGAAGATCGTGGCCTTCGGCGCGACACGCCGGGCGAGCCTGACGCCGGCGGACGACGCCAGCATCCGCGCGCTGGTCGGGGCCGGCACGGAGGTCTGCGCCATCTTCGGCAAGTCCTCGGTCCTGCAGGTGAGGGAGGTTCTCCGCACCACCCTCGAGGAGAACCTCAGGATGATCGGGGACACCGTGGCCTACCTGCGGGCGCAGGGGAAGCGCGTGATCTACGACGCCGAGCACTTCTTCGACGGCTACCGGCTCGACGCCGCCTACGCGGTTTCGACGCTGCAGGCCGCGGTGCGCGGCGGCGCCGAGACCATCGTGCTGTGCGACACCAACGGCGGCTCGCTGCCGTGGCAGGTCGAGGCGGCGGTGGCGGACGTGATCGCGCAGCTCGGCGCCGTGCCCGTGGGCATCCACGCGCACGATGACACCGGCTGCGGCGTGGCCAACAGCCTGGCGGCGGTGCGTGCCGGCGCCCGGCACGTGCAAGGCACGGTCAACGGCTATGGCGAGCGCTGCGGCAACGCCAACCTCTGCGTGGTCATTCCCAACCTCGAGCTGAAGCTCGGTCTCCGCGCGCTGCCCGCGGGCGCGCTCGCGCACCTGCACGAGGTGGCGCGGTTCGTGGCCGAGGTGGCGAACCTCGCGCCCAACGAGCACATGGCCTACGTCGGCGACAGCGCCTTCGCCCACAAGGCGGGCGTGCACGTGTCCGCGATGCAGCGGCATCCCGACGCCTACCAGCACATCGACCCCGCGATGGTCGGCAACCACATGCGCGTGGTGGTCAGCGAGCTTTCCGGCCGGGCCAACGTCGTCTCGAAGGCGGGCGAATTCGGCTTCGAGAACGTGGATGCGGCCACCAGCGCCAAGGTGGTGGAGCTCATCAAGGCCAAGGAGCACCAGGGGTTTTCCTATGAGGCGGCGGAGGCGAGCATCTCCCTGCTGGTGCGCCGGCTGGCGCCGGACTACCACGCGCCGTTCTCGCTCCTCGACTACCGCGTGATCGTCAGCCGCCACGGCGAGCGCAGCTCGGCCGAGGCCACGATCAAGCTGCAGGTCGAGGACCAGGAGACGCACACCGCGGCCGAGGGCGACGGCCCGGTCCACGCCTTCGACAAGGCGCTGCGCAAGGCGCTGCAGCCGCATTTCCCGGCGGTGAAGGCGGTCCAGCTGGCGGACTACAAGGTCCGCATCCTCAATTCCAACAGCGGCACGGCGGCGATCACCCGCGTGCTCATCGACTGGCACGACGGCGCCACCCGCCGCTGGAGCACGGTCGGCGCCGGCCCGAACATCCTGGAGGCCACCTGGCTGGCCCTGGCCGACGGCTTTGAATATGCCGTGGCGGAACTCGCCGCACCGAAGGCGTCCCCCCATTCATGAAAGCAAACATCGCCCTCACGCCCGGTGACGGCATTGGCCCCGAGGTGGTCAATGAGGCCCGGCTCGTGCTCGAGGCCGTGGCCCGGCGCCACGGCCACCAGTTCCATTTCTCCACGCACCTGCTCGGCGGGTGCGCCATCGACGCGCACGGCACGGCCATGCCGGACGAGACCCTCGCCGCCTGCGCGGCGGCCGACGCCGTGCTGCTCGGCGCGGTCGGCGGCCCGAAGTGGGACGATCCCCAGGCCAGGGTCCGCCCGGAGCAGGGCCTGCTGGCCATCCGCAAGGCGCTCGGCCTGTACGCCAACGTCCGCCCCGTGCGCCCGTACCCGTCGCTGGCCCGGCTGTCGCCGCTCAAGCCCGAGCGCGTGGCCGGCGTCGATTTCGTCGTCATCCGCGAGCTGACCGGCGGCCTCTATTTCGGCACGCCCAAGGGCCGCACGATGACCCCCGAGGGCGAGCGCGCTGTCGACACGCTGGTCTACACCGAGGGGGAGATCCGCCGCATCGTGCAGCTTGCCTTCCGGATGGCGCAGCCGCGCCGCAAGCTGGTGACATCGGTCGACAAGGCCAACGTGCTCGAGTCGTCCCGCCTCTGGCGCAAGGTCGCCATCGAGGTCGGCCGGGAGTTTCCCGACGTTAAGCTCGAGCACCAGCTGGTCGACTCCTGCGCGATGCGGCTGATCACACACGCGCCGTCGTTCGACGTGATCGTGACCGAGAACATGTTCGGCGACATCCTGACGGACGAGGCCGCGGTGCTGGCCGGCTCGCTCGGCCTGCTGCCCAGCGCCTCGCTCGGGGCGGGGCGGCTCGGGCTCTACGAGCCGATCCACGGCTCGGCGCCCGACATCGCGGGGAAGGGGATCGCCAACCCGGTTGGCACCATCCTGTCCGCGGCCATGCTCTTGCGCCACTCGCTCGGCCTTGAGACGGAAGCGGCCGAGGTCGAGGCCGCCGTCAACCTCGCCCTGCAGGCAGGGCAGCATACGGCCGATCTGGGAGCGGCGGCCCCGCTGTCCACTTCGCAGATGGGCGCGGCGATCCGCGACCAGCTCCCGGCCGGCCCCCGTTAACCAAGACCGCAACCTTTTCCTCCCATGCCAACCTCCACCACAACGCCCCTCGATACCACGCGCTTCATCGCGCGGCACGTGGCCGGCCTTCGCCGCTCGGGCATCCGCGACTTCTTCGAGCTGGTCGCCAAGACCGACGGCGTCATCTCGCTGGGCATCGGCGAGCCCGACTTCGACACCCCGCAGCCGATCCGCGACGCCGTGACGACGGCGATGAACACCGGCAAGACGCACTACACCTCGAACATGGGCCTGCCCGCGCTGCGCACCGAGATCAGCCGCTACGCCGAGGGGCATTTCAAGACGAGCTACCGGCCGGATGACGAGGTCCTCGTGACCGTCGGCGTGTCCGAGGGCCTGGACCTGACCTTGCGCTCGCTGCTCAATCCCGGCGACAAGGTGATGTACCACCAGCCCTGCTATGTCTCCTACGCCCCGTCGGTGGATCTCGTCCACGCGGTCGGCGTGCCGGTGGCCACGGATGCCGCCAACCTGTTTTCACTCGACGCCCCGGCGCTGGCCGCGGCGTGGCAACCCGGCTGCAAGCTGCTCCTCCTCAACCTGCCGTGCAACCCGACCGGCGGCGTGTGCTCGCGCGAGCAGCTTGCGCGCATCGCGAAGTTCGCCATCGAGAAGGACCTCATCGTCGTCAGCGACGAGATCTACTCGGAGCTGGTCTTCGAGGGGACGCACACGAGCATCGCGAGCCTGCCCGGGATGCGGGAGCGGACGATCCTGCTGCATGGTTTCTCGAAGGCCTTTGCCATGACCGGATTCCGGCTCGGTTACGCCTGCGGGCCGGCGCCGCTGATCGAGGCCATGATGAAGGTGCATCAATATTCGATGCTCTGCGCGCCCAGCATCAGCCAGGAGGGCGCCCTCGCCGCGCTACGGCTGGGGGACGACGCGACCAAGTTCATGCGCGACCGTTACCGGGAGCGCCGCGACCTGTTTGTCCGGCGGATCAATGCCGCCGGCCTGTCGTGCCATCTGCCGCGCGGCTCCTTCTACGCTTTCCCCTCGGTGGTCTCCACCGGGTTGGACGAGGGCGAGTTCGCCCGCCGGTTGCTGACCGAGCACAAGGTGGCGGTTGTGCCCGGCACGGCCTTTGGCGAAGCCGGCAAGGGCCATGTGCGCGCCTGTTTCACCGCCAACGAGGAAAAACTTACGGCGGCGTGCGACCGCATCGAGCGGCTGCTGAACACGCTCCGGCCGGCGGTCTCGGCCTGATGCGCGGGATGGTATGGCAGGGCCGCCAGCATGCCCGGCGATCCCGGGGCACAAAAAGGCCCGGACGGCTGCCGTCCGGGCCGGGAAGTTGCCGCGCCACCAGCGGGTGGCGCCGTCAGATCAGAAGGTGTAGGCGTAACTGAGCGTGAACACGGTGCGGCCCACGGCGGCGCTGTTGGGATACTTGCCGTCGGTGCCGATCTTGATGAAATTGTCGGAGCCCTTGGTGTAGGCGACGCCGACAGTCAGCTTCGAGGCGCTGGAGAGCTGGAACGGCGCCGCGATCCCGACCAGGTAGTAGTTGCCATAGTTCTTCACGTCGGCCGGCGTCCCGACGGTCATCGTCGCGTTCGGCGCGGCGGCGGTCCACTTGAATGTCCCGGCGGTCGCCGTGAAATCGATCTCCGTCTTGGCGTCGGGCAGCGGAATGGTGTAGGCGGCGGTGAACTCATAAGTCGGCCCCTTGAGCTTGAGGTCGTAGTAGACCTTCGGGGTTAAGGTCCAGCCCGCGACTGTGTATTTCAGCGCCAGGTTGGGCTCGTAGGTCGCCTTGTAGAAGCCATTGCTTTCGTTGGCGTCCGGATAGGTGTAGATGGTGAAGCCGGGAACCCAGGAAAGGGTGTCCTTGATCATCTCGAGGGTGTAGGAGCCGTAGAAATCGAACTCCGGGTCGGACTGGCCGGGCACCTTGTCGGTGATCGGGGTGTTGGCCCAGACACCAAGCGCGAGGCTGCCGGAGTCGAACTCGAGCGAGGGCTCGAACGAGGGTCCGCCGAGCCGGACGCCGCGGAACATGTACTGGGAGGCCACGGCTGGCGTCAGGACCCACGAGGATGACGGGGCCGCCGGTTCGGGGGCCGGCGCGGCGGGAGGAGTCTGGGCTTGGGCCGAAAGGGCGACGAGGGCCAGGACGCTGAGGAGGAGGCAGGTTGTTTTCGTGTTCATGCTTGTTGGAGGATGAGTAGTCCTGAACCGGAACCGGGAGTTCCGTCGAATTGCTCATAAGCAGATGCCTTGCCAAGCGAGGGGTAGGTTAATTTTATCTAATTCTATCGGCCGGGGTTGAGCCCGGCGAAGGCGGCGCGGGCCGGAGCACGGGCGAGCGCCCGGCGAGTGGAAGCGGCCGGGCGGGTCACGGATTGCAGGGAAGGGAAGGGGAAAATCAACAACCGGATGCGGCCTTATGACAGCAAAGAATCCACCCGCTGGCAAACTAGCTGCTCACGTTGCAGGAATGGATTCGCCACGCCGGACTCCGGTGGGGCGGGTTTGTCTTAACACTAACTCAGAAAAACCTACCGAACACATGACCAAGTATTCCTTCAGATTCGCCGGTTGGGCGGGTGCCCTCCTGGCCCTGACCGCGGCAAGCCAAGCTGACGTGAAATTGAACGACAATATCACCTTCAGCGGCTACGCCGCCGGTGCGTACATGAACTACAAGGCCGATGGAGCTCCGTCGGTGGATTCTCTGTTCGATGCCTCCAAGCCCATCCCGGGTGGCGGCGATTCCAACGATGTGCTCACAAAGTTCACGCTTAACTTCAAGCCGGTCACCGGCGTGATCAGCATGAACTATTTTCCGAACGTGGGCGGCAGCAGCGAATTCACCCTCCTGGATGCCTATGCCGTCTATGATGCGGGCGACGGCCTGACCGTGACCGCGGGGAAATTTCTCAGCTACATGGGCTATGAATCGTTCTATCCCGCCAACATGGACCAGATCTCCTATGCGGACGGCGATTTCCTGGCTCCGATCCCGGGCTACCACTCCGGCGTGAAAGTCGACTATGCCGACAAGATCCAGGGCGTCGGTTTCGCCTTCGTCGATTCCGCCTACTCCCCCTATGGCGGGACCCGGGGCGACGGCGAGCTGAAGCACAACGCCGGCCTGGAGGGCTATTACACCTACACCGGCGTCAGCAATCTCACGCTCTGGGCAGGCTTCTGCTACGACACCAAGGGCGGTTTCCAGCCGCACAATGTGCTCACCCTCGACTTCTGGGCCAGCTACCAGGCCACCAAGGACCTCCGCCTCGCGGCCGAATACGTCTCGAAGGACGGCGGCACCGGCAACAAGGGTTACAACTGGATCGCCTTCGCCAACTATGCCTCGTCCGACAAGGTCAGCACGACCTTCCGCGTGAGCGGCGAGGAAATGAGCAACGGCGGCCCCAAGTTCACCAAGTACACCATCTGCCCGCAGTACGCACTCACCGCCAACCTGAGTGTGCGCGCTGAATATTCCTACTACGAATACAGTAATTACTGGACCAAGAACGCCACCTTCTACGGCGTGCAAACCATCCTGAAGTGGTAAGTTTGCCGGTCCGCGCGGCAGCCGATTGAACGCGCCGGGGTCCCCACGGCCCCTGCGCCCTCCCGCCACCGCTTGTTTTGCTCCACGCCTGAGCCGGCGCCGGCCCGCACCTCCGGCCCTTCCGGGCTCCTCCGAATTTCACAACCCTGCAATCCCATGATCAAGAACCTCCGTTCATTCCTCACCGCGGGCGCTCTCGCCGCCGCCGCGTTCCTCCCCCTTCGCAGCCTCCATGCCGACGACGCGGTCGTCAAGGTCGGCGTGCTCCACGATCTCTCCGGCACGATGGCCATCAGCGAGACCTCGCTGCGCGACATCCTCCTGTTCACCTTTGACGAGATCAACGCCAAGGGCGGCGTGCTCGGCAAGAAGATCGTCCCGGTGATCGTCGACCCCGGTTCGGACTGGCCGACCTTCGCCGAGAAATCCAAGCAGCTGCTGGAAGTGGACAAGGTCGCGGTCGTCTTCGGCTGCTGGACCTCGGTCAGCCGCAAGTCCTGCCTCCCCGTCTTCGAAAAGGACAACGGCCTGCTCTTCTACCCGGTGCAATATGAGGGCGAGGAAGAAAGCCAGAACGTCTGCTACACGGCCGAGGCCGTCAACCAGCAGGCCATCCCGGCGGTCGACTACCTCCTCGCGCAAGGGAAAAAGAAGTTCTATCTGCTCGGGACCGACTACGTGTATCCGCAGACGACCAATCTCGTGCTCCTGGAGTATCTTCTGAGCAAGGGGGTGCCGCTCGCCAACATCGGCGGTGGCTACAAGAAGGACAGCTCCGGCAAGATCATCTCCGCCGGCAAGTACACGCCCTTCGGCCACAAGGACTACCAGCAGATCGTGGCTGAAATCAAGGACTTCGCCGCGAGCGGCGACGCTTGCGTGGTCAGCACACTCAACGGCGACACCAATCCCCCATTCTTCAAGGAATACGCCGCCGCCGGCCTCACCGCCGACAACTGCCCGGTCGTGTCGTTTTCGATCGCAGAGGATGAATTCCGCAGCCTCCCGGCCAAGGATCTGGTTGGCCAGCTCGGCTGCTGGACTTACTTCCAATCCATCGATACCCCGGCCAACAAGAAATTCCTGGCGGACTTCCAGGAATGGCTCAAGACCACCACCGCGGATGGCGTGGTCAAGGAAGGCCGCGTCGTGGATTCGCCGATGGTGCTGAGCTACGATGGCGTCTACCTGTGGAAAGCCTGCGTCGAGAAAGCGGGCAGTTTCGATGTGGACAAGGTCCGCGCGGCCTGGAAATCGGGCGTCTCGTTTGAAGGCCCCGGCGGCAAGGTCACCACCCAGCCCAACATGCACCTGACCAAGACCGTCTACATCGGCGAGTCGAAGGCGGACGGCCAGTTCAAGATCCTCAAGACCTTCCCGGATGTCTACGGCGAGCCGCATCTGAAGGGCACGTTCAAGTAAAGCTTCCGGGCCGGAACCCGGCAGCCGCCGGCATTCCGGCCCAAGCCTGCAGTCGAGGGGCGGTTCCCATGGGGACCGCCCCCTCTTTTTAAATTTGTTGAGCGACCCGCTTGTGCAGCCGGTCGGCATTCTACCTGCTATCCTTTTTTTCATCATCGCCGTCCAATACCGTCACCTTCCCATGGCTTGGATCTCATTTCTCCGCCCGCGGCTCTGGCTCATGGGTGTGGTTCTCGGCCTCCTCGCCCCGGTCCCCGCCCTCGCGGCGCCGGAAAGCGCGCGGGCGACCATCGTCCGGGCGATCCTCACGCCCGACGACGCGCAGAAGCGGGCGATCATCGGCTCGCTCGCCGGCCGGGGCGACGAGGAGATCCGGGAGCTGCTCACGGCCTGGCGGCAGGATGGCCTTTTTGTCTTCACCGCGCCGGACGGAACCAAGATCCCCGTCGAACTGACCGAGGACAAGGATGCGAAGGGCGCGCAGGCTGCCATCCGGGTGGACAATGGCGGCCCGTTGCTGAACCCCGCGGGTCAGCCGCAACGCCTGGTGGCGGCCACGCTGACAGCGGTGGAGCATGATGCGAACCTCCGGCGCGCCATGAAGGCGGTCGTCGACCTGCTCGATCTCGGCTCCCCCGTGCTGAGCAAGCGCCTGCGGGCCATCCAGACCCTCGGCTTCGCCCAAAAACCCGACAAGCTTCCCGTTCTGCAGGCCCGCTTGCAGGTGGAGACGGAAGATTCGGCCCGGGTCGCCCTGCGCCTGGCGATCGCCCTGATCAATCTGGCCGATCCCGCGGAGGAAGTGCAGCTGAAGGGACTCGCGACCTTGCGCGACCTGCATGCCACGGCCAGCTTCGACCTGATCAAGGCCGCCGGGACCAAGGCCAGGGCCGAGTCCCGGCCGGCGGTCGCCCGGGCGGCGGACCAGGCGCTCGCAGCCATCGAGCAGCACCGCTCCGTCGTCAAGTTCTTCGGCACGCTCTTCCGCGGCCTCAGCGCCGGTAGCATCCTGCTCGTCGTGGCCCTGGGCCTGTCGATCACCTTCGGCCTGATGGGCGTCATCAACATGGCCCACGGCGAGATGATCACGGTCGGCGCCTATGCGACCTACATCACCCAGAACGTCTTTGGCGAAGGCATGAATTTCACCCTGCCGTTCATCAAGGTGGCGATCCACCTGCCGGGGCTGCACCTCATGGGCTGGGGCTACCAGCTCTATTTCGTGGCCGCCATCCCGATCGGCTTCCTCAGCGCCGCCCTGGTCGGCATCGCGCTTGAGCGCAGCGTCATCCGCTTTCTCTACCGCCGCCCGCTCGAGAGCCTGCTCGCGACCTTCGGCGTCTCGCTCATCCTGCAGCAGCTGTTCAAGCTCACGTTCGGCTCGAACAACGTGAACGTGGACAGCCCGGTCTACCTCAGCAGCAACTGGACGGTGTTCGACATCACCTTCGACTGGAACCGGATCTTCGTCATCGGCTTCGCCGCGGTGATCGTGTTCGGTGTCTGGCTGGCGCTGAACAAGACCCCCCTCGGCCTGCTCATCCGCTGCGTGATGCAGAACCGGATGATGGCGTCGTGCATGGGCGTGCGCACGGACCGGGTGAACATGCTCACGTTCGGCCTCGGCAGCGGCCTGGCGGGGCTGGCGGGTGTGTTCGTGACCCAGCTCGGCACGGTGGGACCGTCGATGGGGCAGGAATACATCGTGGACAGCTTCATGACCGTGGTCGTGGGCGGGGTCGGAAGCATCTTCGGCACGGTGGTCAGCGCCCTGGGCATCGGCCTGGCCGACCAGTCGCTCCAGCAGATCCTCCTCAATCCCGTGCTGGGCAAGATCCTCGTGCTGCTGGCGATCATCCTGTTCCTGCAATGGCGGCCCACCGGCCTGTTCTCGGCCCGCAGCCGAAGCCTGGATTGATCCCGCCCGCCGCACCCACCGCATGAGCCCACCCGCCCCCGGCAATGCCCTCTTCCGCTCCCGCCGCATGGAGTTCTCGGCCATCGGCGTCATGCTGGTGCTGCTGGCCGTGGTCTTTCCCGTGCTCAACGCCCACGGTCTGCTCAGCGATTACACCATCACCCTGTGGGGAAAATATCTGTGCTACGCCCTGCTCGCCCTGTCGGTGGACCTGCTCTGGGGCTACACCGGCCTGCTGAGCCTCGGGCAGGCCCTGTTCTTCAGCCTGGGCGGCTACATGTTCGGCATGTATCTCATGCTGCAGATCGGCATGCTGGGCAGTTATGCCAAGTCGGGCCAGAATCCGGCCGGCCTGCCGGATTTCATGGTGTTCCTGGGGCATACGTTCCTGCCGCCGTTCTGGCGGCCGTTCCACTCCTTCGGGTTCGCCGTCTCGATGGTGGTCGCGCTGCCGGGCCTGCTGGCGCTCGTCTTCGGCTTCCTGGCGTTCCGCTCGCGCATCAAGGGGGTTTATTTCTCCATCCTCACCCAGGCGCTGACCTACGGGGCCTGCCTCATGTTTTTCCGGAACGACTTCACGATGGGCGGCAACAACGGCTTCACCGACTTCAAGTTCATCCTGGGCCACTCGCTCGTCGACAAGGACGCCGGGCCCGCCACGATGCGCGCGCTCTTCGTCGTCACCACCCTGGTCCTGCTGCTGGTCTGCCTCGGCTGCTACTGGCTCAACGGGACCAAGTTCGGCCTCGTGCGGCAGGCCATCCGGGATGGCGAGAACCGCGTGCTGTTCAGCGGCTACGCGACCGCCAACTACAAGCTGTTTGTCTTCGTCGCCGCCGCGATGATCGCCGGCGTGGGCGGCGCGCTGTTTGTCCCGCAGGCCGGCATCATCAACCCGGACCAGATGACCCCCGCGAAATCCATCGAGGCCGTGGTCTGGGTCGCGGTCGGCGGGCGCGGCACCCTCATCGGCCCGCTCATCGGCGCGATCAGCATCAACGCCCTCCGGAGCTGGGCCACCCAGGCCTATCCCGACTCGTGGCTCATCATCCTCGGGTTGATTTTCCTCATCGTGGTCCTTTTCCTGCCGGGCGGCATCGTCAGCCTGCCGGCGAAGATCGCGGAGTGGCGCCGCCGCCGCTCGCCTTCGGCCGCGCCGCCCGCCGCCACCCGGCCCGCCCCCGACCGCCCATGAGCCATCCCATCCTCACCGTCGAAGATGTCTCGAAGTCCTACGATGGTTTCAAGGCCATCACGGACCTCACCTTCTACCTTTTCCCGGGGGAGCTGCGCACGGTCATCGGGCCGAACGGCGCCGGCAAGTCCACGTTCTTCGACCTCATCACCGGCCGCGCCCGCCCGGACAAGGGCCGGATCGAGTTCGGCACGGATCCGCACTCATGCGACCTGACCTCGCTCAACGAATACGAGATCAACCGCCTCGGCATCGGCCGCAAGTTCCAGACCCCGAGCGTCTACGTCGAGCACACCGTCTTCGACAACCTCGTGCTCTCGCTCAAGGGCCCGCGGGGCGTGTTCGCCTCGCTCTTCAAGCGCCTCACCCGGGCCGACCACGACCGCATCGCCGAGCTCCTCCAGCTCATCCGGCTCGACGCCAAGCGCGACTGGAAGGCCGGCCTGCTGGCCCACGGGGAAAAACAGTGGCTGGAGATCGGCATGCTGCTGGCCCAGGAGCCCAAGGTGCTCCTCGTGGACGAGCCGGCCGCCGGCATGTCCGACGAGGAGACCCATCGCACCGGCGAGCTGCTCATCAGCCTGGCGGGCAGGCACAGCATCGTCGTCATCGAGCACGACATGACCTTCGTCAAGCAGATCGCCCGCGACAACCCCGTCACCGTCCTCCACCAGGGCCACGTGCTGTGCGAGGGGAAGTTCGAGGAGGTCCAGTCCAACCCCAAGGTCCGCGAGGTCTACCTCGGCCGCGGCAAGCATGGCACCCGATGAGCGCGCTCCTCCAGCTCTCCGGGGTCGAGACCGACATCGGCGGTTCCCGCATCCTCCGCGGCGTCACCCTGGAGGTGAACTCCGGCGAGGTCGTCGCCCTCATGGGCCGCAACGGCGTGGGCAAGACCACGACGCTGAAGTCGATCACGGGGGTCCTGCCCGTGCGCACCGGCTCCATCCTCTTTGACGGCCGGCCCATCGCGTCGCTGCCGGTTGACGTGCGCGCCCGGGCCGGCATCGGCTATGTGCCGCAGGGCCGCGACATCTTTCCGCACCTGACGATCGAGGAGAACCTGCAGGTCGGCCTGGTGGTGCACGGGCGCCGCGGCCCGGAGGCGCGCCGCATGCTCGACCGCGTGTTCGCGCTCTTTCCCGTCCTGCAGGAGATGCTGGCCCGCAAGGGCGGGGTGCTCTCCGGCGGGCAGCAGCAGCAGCTGGCCATCGGCCGGGCGCTGCTGACCAACCCGAAGCTCCTGATCCTCGACGAGCCGACCGAGGGCATCCAGCCCTCCATCATCGACCAGATCGGCGACACCCTGAAAAAACTCAAGATCAGCAACATCTCGGAGGAGGAGGCGACGGCCCAGTCCCGGGCGGAGGCGGCGAAGATCATGGGCGCCGTCCAGGAGCTCAAGCGCGAGGGCGCCCTCGCCATCCTGCTGGTGGAGCAATACGTTGATTTTTGCCGGGAAGTCGCCGACCGTTTCTACGCCATGGACCGCGGCTCCGTCACCATCACCGGCCCGATCACCTCGCTCACCGACGAGGTGGTGAAGAAACACCTGCAGGTATGAAGCCAGCAGCGGGCAGTGAGCAGCGGGTAGCGAGCATCAGGGTGCTCGCTGCCAATAATTGTACGCCACCGGAGTCGAGGGACTAGGCGGGTTATCGGCCCTGCTCCCTGCTCTTTACTCGCTACCCACTACTTCCGCCCCATGCACCTCACCCCGCGCGAGCGCGAAAAGCTCCTGATCGTCACCGCCGCCGACCTGGCCCGGCGCCGGCAGGCGCGCGGCCTGAAGCTGAATTATCCCGAGGCCATCGCCATCATCACCTACGAGATCATCGAGGGCGCCCGCGACGGCAAGACGGTGGCCGAGCTCATGAGCTATGGCACCACCATCCTCAAGGCCGCCGATGTCATGGAGGGTGTCGGATCGATGATCCACGACGTGCAGGTCGAGGCCACCTTCCCCGACGGCACCAAGCTCGTCACCGTCCATCACCCGATCCGCTGATGTCCGCGTCACTCGTCACTCATCACCGGTCACTGTTCCCATGATTCCCGGCGAAATCATCACCGCTCCCGGCGCCGCGGCGCTCCCGGCCAACACGGGCCTGCCCCTGGTCACCCTCGACGTGACCAACACCGGCGACCGTCCCGTCCAGGTCGGCTCCCACTACCACTTCTACGAGACGAACGAGGCCCTGCGCTTCGACCGGCCGGCCGCGCGCGGCTTCCGGCTCAACATCCCCGCCGGCACCGCCGTGCGCTTCGAGGCCGGCGACACCAAGCGCGTCGAACTCGTCGCCCTGGCCGGCCTCCGCGAGGTCTACGGCCTCAACGCGAAGATCAACGGCAAACTCTGACCCGCCATGCCCCTGAATCTTTCCCGCCGCCAATACGCCGAGATGTTCGGTCCCACCACCGGGGACCGCGTCCGCCTGGCCGACACCGAGCTGTTCGTCCAGGTCGAGCGTGACCTCATCGCCGAGGGCGGCGGCTACGGCAACGAGATCAAGTTCGGCGGCGGCAAGGTCATCCGCGACGGCATGGGCCAGTCGCCCACCGCCCTCGACGCGGAGTCGCTCGACCTCATCATCACCAACGCCCTCATCCTCGACCCGGTGCTCGGCGTCATCAAGGCCGACCTCGGCATCAAGCACGGCCTGATCGTCGGCATCGGCCACGGCGGCAACCCGGGCATCCAGAGCGGCCTCGGCTCCGTCTTTGTCGATCCGCGCACGAAAAAGAAAAACCCGATGATCGTCGGCGCCGCGACCGAGGTGCTGGCCGGGGAGGGCTGCATCATCACGGCGGGGGGCATCGACAGCCACATCCACTTCATCTGCCCGCAGCAGATCGACGAGGCCATCAGCGCGGGCATGACCACGCTGCTCGGTGGCGGCACCGGGCCGGTCCACGGCACCTTCGCCACCACCTGCACCCCCGGCGCCTGGAACCTCCACCGCATGCTCGAGGCCGCCGAGGCCTACCCGATGAACCTCGGTTTCCTCGGCAAGGGCAACTGCGGCACGGCTGCGCCGCTGCGCGAGCAGGTCATCGCCGGCGCCATCGGCCTCAAGCTCCACGAGGACTGGGGCACCACCCCCGCCGCCATCGACACCTGCCTCGGCGTGGCCGACGAGCTCGACGTCCAGGTCGCCATCCACACCGACACGCTCAACGAATCCGGCTTCGTCGAGGCGACGATCAAGGCGTTCAAGGGGCGGACCATCCACACCTTCCACTCCGAGGGGGCCGGCGGCGGCCACGCGCCCGACATCATCCGGGTCTGCGGCGAGGCCAACGTCCTGCCTTCCTCCACCAACCCCACGCGTCCCTTCACGGTCAACACCATCGACGAGCACCTCGACATGCTCATGGTCTGCCACCACCTCGACGCGAAGATCCCGGAGGACGTGGCCTTCGCCGAGTCGCGCATCCGGCCCGAGACCATCGCGGCCGAGGACCGGCTGCACGACCTCGGGGCCATCTCGATGATGTCGTCGGATTCGCAGGCGATGGGCCGCATCGGCGAGGTCATCATCCGCACCTGGCAGACCGCGCACAAGATGAAGCTGCAGTTTGGCGGCCTCTCCGGCCTCTCGCATCCCGCGGCCGACAATTTCCGCGCCCTGCGCTACCTCGCCAAATACACGATCAATCCCGCCATCGCCCACGGCATCGCGCACATCGTCGGCTCGCTCGAGGTCGGCAAGCTTGCCGACCTGGTCGTCTTCAAGCCGGCGCTGTTCGGCGTGAAGCCCGAGCTCGTCCTCAAGGGCGGCTTTGTCGCCTGGGCCAACATGGGCGACCCCAACGCCTCCATCCCGACGCCGCAGCCGACCTTCTACCGCCCGCAGTTCGGCGCCGCCGGCCGGGCCATCGGCTCGACCAACCTGACCTTCGTCAGCCAGGCCTCGCTTGATCACGGTGTGTTGCAGGGCCTCGGCCTGCGCCGCCGGCTGGAGCCGGTGAAGCACTGCCGGAAGATCGGCAAGAAGGACATGGTGCTCAACGACGCCCTGCCGAACATCGAGGTCGACCCCGAGACCTACACCGTCAAGGCCGACGGCGTCCACCTGACCTGCGAGCCCGCCAAGGTGCTGCCCATGGCGCAGAGGTATTTCTTGTTCTGACCGGACGGGGCTGCTTCCTTGGGTCCATGCAGTTGATTACCGCCCCGCTAGTTTCAAGCGAATCCGCCCTGCCGGCAATCGCCTTGCGGGTGGAACGGCTTAAGTTGGCCAAGCGGCTCTGGCGCGGCACGGCGGAGGACGGCACGGAGTTCGGTTTCGAGCTGGTGGGTCCGCTGAAGCACGGCGACACTTTCTGGCAGACGTCGGCCGCGCGCTACGTCCTGCAGCAGCAACCCGAGGCCGTCGTGGAAATCTCGCTCGACGTGGCGCCATCGGCAGCGGCCGGCATCGGCTGGGCCATCGGCAACCTGCACCTCGAACTTTGCGCCGAGCCCACGCGGCTGCTGGTCCCCGACGAACCCGCCGTGCGCCAGCTGCTGGAAAGGCTCCAGGTGCCCTTCCAGGCCACCACGGCAATTTTCCGCCCCGGACGCTTTGCCCGCGGCCCGCGGCCCCTCCATGAGCTCGGACCCAGCCACCAGCACTGAAGAGGCTGAACCGCTGAAGAACCGAATGGCTGAAAATTCACAACCGCCCTTGCCCATTGGAACTGATGCCTGGCCGACAGCGGTTCAGCCATCCTCTAGCTGGCTCATCGGCCTGCTGCAGGCGGGGGACTCGTTCTACCCGACGGGCAGCTACGCGCACTCGTTCGGGCTCGAGGGCCTGGTGCAGGCGGGCGTGATCCACGACCGGGCCACGCTGCGGGAGTTTCTCCTCCGCTCCGTGCTGCCCTCGCTCCGGCAGGCGGAATTGCCGCTGGCGGCGCAGGCCTGGCGGGCGTTCGCGGCGGAGGACTGGCCCCGCGTCGGTGAACTCTGCCGCCTGTCCGCGGCACTCAAGGCGCCGCGCGAACTCCGCACGGCGGCGGATAACATCGGCCGGCAGCGGGCCGAGCTGGCGGCCGCGCTGCGCCCCGCGGCGCTGGCCGGGGATTACCTGCGCCGGGCCGCGGCCGGGAGCTGGCCGTTTTCTGCCGCCGTGTCCGCGGCCTTGGAAGGCCGCATGTTGGGGGCGCCGCAGACCGCCGTGCTGGCGGGCGTGTATTATGCGGGCACCGCCTCGCTGCTTTCGGCCGCGATGAAGCTTCTCCGGCTCGGCCAGAACGCCGCGCAGTCCCTGCTGACCGAGGCCCTGCAGGCCGCCCCGGCCGTCATCACGGCGGCGGAGCGGGTGCCGTTCGACGAGATCGGCTGGTTCAACCCCTGGCTCGACATCGCGGCCGCGCGCCACGAGACGGCGGACAACCGGATGTTCATTTCGTAGAAGTAGCGAGCAGCGGGCAGTGAGTAGTGAGCAGATCAAACCATCGGGCCGCACCGCTTAATTTCTACTCGCTACCCACTACCCGCTACCCACTACTTTCCCCATGACTCGCCCCCCCCGCATCGGCATCGGCGGACCGGTTGGCTCCGGCAAGACCATGCTCTGCCTCAAGCTCTGCCAGCGGCTCCGCGCCCGTTATTCGATGGCCGTCGTCACGAACGACATCTACTGCTCCGAGGACGCCCGGTTCCTCATCCAGCACAGCGCGCTGCCGGCCGAACGCATCGCGGGCGTCGAGACCGGCGGCTGCCCGCACACCGCCATCCGCGACGACACCACGATGAACGAACAGGCCTGCCGTGCGTTCGAGGCCGCGTTCCCCGACCTGCAGCTGCTGCTGGTCGAGAGCGGCGGCGACAACCTGACGGCCACGTTCTCGCCCGAGCTGGTGGATGCGTTCATCTACGTCATTGACGTGGCGGAAGGGGACAAGATCCCGCGCAAGGGCGGCCCGGCGATCCGGTTCAGCGACCTGCTCCTCATCAACAAAATCGACCTCGCCCCGCTGGTCGGGGCCGACCTCGGCGTCATGGACCGCGACGCCCGGGTGCAGCGCGGCGACCGGCCGTTCCTGTTCTGTGACCTGAAGCGCGAGCACAATCTCGACCAGGTGGTCGCGTGGGTCGAACACGAGGTGCTGTTCGGCCAGAAGGCGAAGACCAAGGCATGAATGGCCACCAACAGCACAAGAAACGCAGGATGGAACCAGCCGCGGCATTCCATCAGCGGCAGGGTCTTGTTTTTGTGATGCCTGCGTTTTTTGTGGCCAACTTCTGAATTGCACATGGCGGAATTTTCCGGACACCTCTCGCTCCAGGCCGCCGCCGCGGCCGACGGCCGCACGGTCCTGGCGGCGCAGTCGTTCCGGGCACCGTTCCACCTCAGCAAGCCTTACTGGGATGCGGACGCCGGCATCCTCATCGTCCAGGTTGTCAACCCGACGGCCGGGATCCTGGCCGGCGACCGGCTGGAGTCGTCCATCGCCGTCGCGAGCGGCGCGGCGCTGCTCGTGACAACACCCAGCGCCAGCCGGATCTTCAAGATGGACGGTGATGGCGCGGCGGAGAGCCGGCAGCAGTTCACCGTCGCGGCGGGCGGCTGGCTGGAAGTGGCGCCGGAGCCGCTGGTGCCGCACCGGGGTTCGCGTTTCCGGCAGGCGACGGTCGTGGACGTCGCACCAGGTGGCGGATTGTTCTTCGTCGACCAGCTCCAGCCCGGCCGGGTGGGCCATGAAGAAGCGTGGCAGTGGGCCCGGCTGCGGCTGGAGCTGACGGTGCGGCTCGGGGGCGAACTCATTTTGCGGGAGCGGCTGGACCAGACGGGGGACGAGCTCCGGGCCTTGGCGGAACTGGCCGGCTCGGGCCGGGCGGCGTGCTTCGCCAATGCGGTGCTGATCGGACCGGAGGCCGGCGGCGGCTGGCGCGACGGAGTGAACGCGCTCCACGGCGACGGACTCTGGGTGGGGGTCAGTACGTTGCGCCAGGGCGGGTGGAGCCTGCGGCTGGTGGCGGCGGACAGCGTGAAACTGCGGCAGGGACTGCGCCACACCCGGCGGATCCTGGCCGGGAGTTTTCCCCGGCTCGCGGCCGACCTGCGGAAGCTTTAGAGCA
>Ga0265319_1000200_pt1 | contig 45345 bp, 29 predicted proteins | sample 4824metaG_FD_192443 | JGI IMG/M metagenome (GOLD analysis project Ga0265319, IMG submission 192443) | Rhizosphere microbial communities from Carex aquatilis grown in University of Washington, Seatle, WA, United States - 4-8-24 metaG | ecosystem: Host-associated > Plants > Roots > Rhizosphere >...
CTGGCTTGTATCGTTCATCGCGGTAATAAGTGAGCTGTTCGAAAAGCTTATGACGAATGCATCCCCTTTCAAATCTCCGGCGAGGATGGAATCCCGGTCGAAGACGATGCCGTCGACTGAAAGATGAGGCGTGAACGTCGTCATCGTAATACCGAGCTGGCTGGCGTCTTTCACGGCACCGGTGGTCGTATCGCGAAACTTGTCGGCGTCCGGACCAACGTTGGGAATCGGTTCCGTGAACGTTATGCTGTCCGGCCGGGCGGGATACGTGGAATCTTCGCTGTACGTTACGTAAAGAAGACCATTGCCTCCTCCCCAGGCATTCTTGCTGAGAAGAGGGTCGGTGTGCGGATCGTACGGCGTGTATTGTTGCGGTGTGTTATCGCCTCCGATGCGCCATGGGAATCCGTAATGATGTCCTTCACGGAGCCAGTTCAATTCTTCGGGATCGTCGCGGTCGTCGGAATTTTCCGGACCGAACAGATCACCGTTTCCGGCGTACGCAAAGTCGAACGTATTACGGATCCCCTCTGCAAAAAGATATCCGTTCGACCTCAGCCACTCCCGGTTATCTTGCAATACAATGTCGTGTCCGCTTGTCGGGAGTTTCCAGATGCATGAGGTAAGGCCAGCTTCGCGGAACCCGTTATGCAGCTCGCCGTGGTCGGTAGCGGCGCCGCTGTTGACATAGAGTGAGTCCCCTGTATGATTGAGGATGATCGCATTTACTCTATGATTATAAATATTGCCGTACCGGTATCCGACCGTCCGCGCGATAACGCTCCATGTCCGGTTCTCGCTTCCCACGGTGTCGGGAACTCCTTTGACGACGAGCGCGGTTCCAATGATTCCCGTCGAATCATTTCCCGTTAGGTACATTGTTCCGTCGGGACCGAACGTGATACCCAGCGGAGCGTTCACGCTGTCTTGGGCTGGTTGATAGACAGTCGTAAACGTCGCCGAACCTCCCGCGCCAAAATTAACTCGTTGGATCAGGCCGTTATTTTGCACGATATAAAGCCGTTTGGATGCCGGGTCGCGTTTAATGCGGACCGCGTTGTTGCCGACGACGCCTAATTGCTTGATCGTGATATCCGACCGCCGCGACTTAGGCTGGGCATGTAAGGATGCAAGGAGAAAAAACAAGAGAAGTGGTAAATGGCAGATGAGTCTCTTGAAACGATGTGAATACATGGCAGCGTCTCCATCTATAATAAAACAGTTGTGAATTAGTGACCAGTCTATGACCTCCAACCGCTGGTTCAATCTCCACCTGGTCCGGGAGATGCGCATTGCGTTAAATTATGAGTTGGCAGATTGAAACTTTGAGGAGCATGTTATTGCAAGCGGGTTTTCCTACAAAAAGCCGCTGTATTTTAAACACTTTATTTATTGCGTTCGTTCGACACAAGATATCCTAATGGCGCCCGATAGAATCTCCGGCGTCTTCCTGAGGAATACCAATCAAGAAGACGCCGGAAGGCCATTACATGATGACAACGACTTCGTTCTTCTCTTTCATCATCTCGAATGGAATGATGTTCCCTTTGATCTCCTCGCCGTTGACTATAATTTTCTTTACTCCTTTTTGACGGCTGTCGGCGTTCCTGATGACAATGGCGAAATCTTTCTTCCTGAATTTTCTCGAGATCTTGACCTCTTTCCAATCCGAAGGGAGACACGGATCTAACTTCAATCCCCGGTAATCGGGCTGCACGCCAAGAATATATTGCGTCGCAGTGTAATACGCCCACGCAGCACTGCCGCTCAGCCATGGCAGGCGGGATGCACCGTACCTCGGACTGTACTTGCTGTTCGTGAATTGACAATAGACGTACGGCTCGATCTGCCGGACTTCGGCCTTCGTATTATACGCAGAAGGCATGAACTTCCGGTAATACTCGTACGCCTGGTTCCCTCTTCCAAGCATTGTTTCGGCGATGATCGCCCAACTCTGCGTATGGCAAAAGATCGAGCCGTTCTCCTTCATGCCTTTGTTGAACAACACCGCTTTGATGACCTTCGGGTCAGTTTTCTCGACGGGCGGGTCGCAGATCATGAGCCCGTATTCGGTCGAGAGTCGTCTGTTCACCACATCCATCAGCATGACAGCGCGCTTTTCGGTGAGATGACCGCTGTAAACCGCCCAGGGCTGCGGCTCCAAAAATATTGACGCCTCGTCATTTTCTTTCGAGCCGAACTTCAGTCCGTCCGCCCTGAAGGCGCGGAGATACCATTCGCCGTCCCAGGCATGCTTGTCGAGGTTCTCGTCCAGCTTCGTAAGGTGTTTCTTCGCCCAATCGATTTCTGCGTGTTTGTTGAGCATCGAGCAGATCTCGATGAATTCCCGGAGAGCATACCGCAATTGAAAAGCGACAAAGATCGTCTCGCCGTCGTGTCCCAGTTGCAGACAATCATTCCAATCGGCAGAAAGGCCGCAGGGAAATCCATGCGCCCCGGACCGGTCGAAATTGAATTGAATCGCCCGGCGCAAATGTCCAACCACCGTATCTTCCCCTTTGTCGGCATACGGAAGGACTTTGTCGAAGAACGAAACGTCTCCCGATTCTTTTACGTACGCAGGGATGGTATTGAAAAGCCACATGCAATCATCGGAGCGGTATTCATTTTCCGCAGGCTGCTTTTCGCTCCCCGGCTTGTGCGCGAATGGTTTCACAACAGGCATTGCCCCGCCGGTCGATGCCTGGCCGGTGATCATGAGCTCGAGGCGCTCTTTGACTTCGCCGGGAATGGTGTGAAGAACTCCCAGCATGTCCTGGACCGTGTCACGGTACCCAAGTCCGTCGCGTTCGCCGGTGTACACAAGGCTCGCTGCACGGGACCATGCATACGTGATAAGACAGTTGTAAGGGTTCCACATGTTCAGCATGCTGTTGAATTCGCCGTCGGGCGTCTCGGCGGTCATTCCGCGTAATCTCGAGTGCCAATACTCCTTCAGTTTTTTGAATTCGTCTCTCACTTGTACGGGAGCACCCATTTCCTGCACGGCTTTTTTTCCTTCAATGCCTGCCTTGCCGATTCCCATGAGGATGACAATTTCCTTCGATTCGCCGGGCTCAAGCTCGACGTCGGCCTGCAAAGTGCCGCAGCAGTTGTCGCCCACGGACTTTGAATTCCTGCACCGCCCTTCTTCAACCACGATCGGGTTCGCGTACGTCCGGTACGGACCAAGAAAAATCTCCCTGTCCGTATCGAAACCTTTGATGTCGGCTCCTGTCATGGCAAGGAACGTGTGACGCGCCTGTCCGTCGTCTTCAAAATGATCCGGACGTTCGGGCATGTAAACGTTCGTCCCATGGTCGATGATGTCGCCGACCACGTCCATCTTCGAAATGAATTGGGAATACTGAAGGTTGACCATATCCTGAGACAGATTCCAATTATTCGCGTACTCGACGTACGTGAACAAACTCAGGTTTCTTTTCTTTGTGTCATTGTTTGTGACTTTGAGAAACCAGCATTCATAGAGTCGTCCGAACGGAACGAAGTATAGGGTTTCCGTTTTGATCGACGAGTAATCGGAAGAGATCTTTGTGTATGCCGTCCCATGACGGCACTCCGAAGTATATTCCTTTAGCGGCTTGCCAACCGGCTGCCATGATGCGGACCAAAAATCCTTGCTCTGTTTATCGCGAATGTAGACGTAACGTCCCGGCTGATCCATGGGAATGACGTTGAATCGCAGACGTGTGAAACGGCCCTGTGCGGCGGATTTGTAAAAGCTATATCCGCCGGCGTTGTTGGTGATGATAGCGCCGTATTCTGTGGAGCCCAGGTAATTGCTCCACGAACGGGGAGTGTCAGGCCGTTCAACAACATACTCCTTATTGAGGTCGTCGAAATATCCGAATTGCATTTAGATTTCCTTAGGAAAAGTTCATGTTGATGATGTTACGCAGAGTTCAAAAGCGTTGCGCCACCAAGCCATGAAGACACAATGAGATTTTATGGAAGGCTCTATTTGTAAGGTCCATAACCATAAAGAGGTTGTTTCCCTTGGTGACTTTGTGGCAACAACGATATTGGCGTCTTGCGTAACATGATTTATTGGATCGGCTTACTCGGATGAGCTTTGATGTAAGCGATGAGTTCATCCACTTGTGTGAACGCAAGCGCGCAGTACGTATCAGCGGCACCATAGAAGATCGCCATCCTCCCTGTATCAGCATCTTGCAGCGTAGCGCAGGGGAAGCAGACGTTTGCGACAAAGCCTATTGTTTCATACGGCGTTTCCGGCGTCAGAATATAGTTCGCACAGTCGGAAATTATTTTGGAAGGATCGTTAATATCCAGAAGTGCCGCGCCGATACTATAAATGAATCCGCTGCATGTCGTACAAACCCCGTGATAGATCAGGAGCCAGCCTTCCGTCGTTTCTATCGGAACCGCTCCGGCGCCTAGTTTAGTATTCTTCCACCAATAATGAGTCGTTTTCATCACAAGGCGATGCTTGCCCCAGTACGTCAGGTCGGGACTTTGACTCAAATAGATGTCGCCGAACGGCGTATGTCCGTTGTCGCTGGGGCGGTTGAGCATCACGAAATTGCCGTTTATTTTTCTCGGGAAGAGAACACCATTGCGGTTGAACGGGAGAAACGCATTCTCGAGCTGGACAAAGGTCTTGAAATCTTTTGTCTTGGCGATTCCTACTGTCGGGCCGCTTGAATAATTGCACCATATAATGTAGTACGTCCCGTCGATCTCCAGCAAGCGCGGATCGTATCCGTAGAGGATCGGCTTGGCCGGCGTGCCGTCTTCGTTCTGAAATCTGACGACCTCGTCCTGAACGACCCAATGCAAGCCGTCTTTGCTGTGCCCAAGGTGCAGATTCGGATATCCATTGTAATGGTCCGCACGGAAGACGCCGATGAACTCCCCCTTGTACGGAATGATGGCACTGTTGAAGACCCGGCTCGAATCTTTGATCGGTTTTCTGCCGATAACCGGATTCTTGTCGTATCTCCAGACGACATCGGTATATCCTTTTGGTTTCTCCTGCCACGGTATGTTCGGCAGCGCATCGCCGATAATTGTTTTTTTCATAGTAACATCCTTTAATGATCCTATTGATCTCGTAGTTGTCTGAACTTTAATTTACAAATTGCCACAAAGACACTATGAGTTTTTCTAACTTCAAAAACCTCTTGGTGTCCTAGTGTCTTCGTGGCCAAACATTCATAATTCTTAATTCATAATTCTTAATTTTTAATTGCTTTTCCTACACCGTCAGCGCTTCGTTGCCGCTCGCCTTTCTTCTTTCAACAAGGTCCTTCGCGATGTTCATCATCGTTTTCTCATCGAGTTTATAGAAGAGGATCAGGACAATGGAAGCAATACCGAACGCAGCGGGAATAATGCTCATCAATGATACAAGAAGATCGTTCACCTCCGCAGACTGCGGTTTGTCCGCCATAAATCCGTAACCGGAAAGAAGCGCGCCGGTGAACATTGCACCGATCGCCCATCCCACCTTCTGGCAGGTAGCGGAAGCTGAGAACACCAGGCCCGTCGCTCTCCGGCCTTTCTTCCACTCGGAATAATCAGCGGTATCAGCGTACATCGCCCAAATAACAACAGACAACGGGCCGCCCGATAATGAACCGATGATCTGGAATAAGAATATCAGAGTAAGGTGTTCCGGTGTTAAGAAGTAGAATGCGCCCGTGCTGAGCATCGCGATCACAAACAGCGTGAGGAAGCCGTTCTTCTTTCCTATTCTCTTTGTCAAGAGCGGAACAAGGAGCGCGCCGAGAATAGAGCATCCCTGGCCTAGAGTATTGAAAACGGTCGTCACTTCTTCAAACCCCCAGTTGAAATTCCACCAGAGGAAGCTGTAGTTGATCGTGTTGTGCGCGACGTCGGAGTAATTGGTAATGTAGTATTTGAAATAATAGTTCGTCACGCCGATCCTTGATGCAACAAACATGATCATGGTGATTGTTGCAAAGAGAAGGACCAGCCACGGCCCGTTTGTCACGAGATCCTTGAGGTCTGTTTTGATGGGTGTCTTCTGAGCTTTCGGAGGACGCACTCGTTCTTTTGTGAATAAGAACGTAAGGATAAAGAAAACAATAGCAACCGCGCCGTAGATCATGATCGTCTTCGTCCACCCGCCCGGGTCGCGCGTGTCCACGCCGTTGCCGAAGTGTTTTGCAAGGAGCAGCGATGTCGCTGAGACGGTCATTCCGCTGATATAGGCAAACGTGAATTTGAACGATGATGCACTCGTCCTCTGCGTCGCATCGGGAGTCAACACGCCGAGAAGCGACGAATACGGGATATTGATCCCGGCATAGCACGCCATGAAAAGAAAGAGCGTGACGTAGGCGTAGATTAGTTTTCCCGATTCACCGAAGTTCGGCGTTGTGAACGTCAGCGTCGCGGTCACGGCGAGCGGGAGCGCCATCCAGATCAGGTAGGGCCTGAATTTTCCCCATCGGGTTTCCGTCCGGTCTGCGGTCATGCCGATGACCGGATCGATCACCGCGTCGAAGAGCCGCGAGACCATGATCATGGTCCCGGCCACCACCGCGGCCTTCGTTGTCGCGGCAATTTTGAACACGTCGGTATAGAAGAACATCATGTTCATCGTGATGCTCTGCCAGAATAACACCGATGCAAAATCACCAAAACCGTAGCCGATCTTTTCCTTCAGCGGTAATTTCTGCATTGTTTCTTCCATGTAATTCTCCTTGAGTTGATTGTCGATGTTCATGTGCGTTGATGTTTGAATATTGAGGAATATCGCAAAATTATCGATATGTCATTCCGATCCCGCCTTGTTGCGGGAGAGGAATCTATTAGCCAATTCAGAAAAAAGATTCAGGATGACGAAAAGCATTGCTTGCTTAACCACAACCACCACAGTTCACCGTGATAGAAATCCGCCATTTACTTTTTCAGAGGCTGCGCGGCGCCGGCGATTTCTCCCGGCCTAAATCGCCAGCCTGAAACACGCCGCGAGCATTCTCAAGAACGAAGTGATGGCCCGCAAATTAATTCTTACCAAAATTTTCGTGAGTGATTATTTTCGGATAGTTATAGATGCCACGTATTTGGCCGGGGGTATTGTGAGTGTTCACAAAATTCGCCCAGATCATGAACCATGTCCACATGGGCTGGCTCTCTAGAATTTCCGGAGACGGAACCTCTCCGATTTCGCCGAGCGATATTATTTTCCCGAGGCCCAGCCTCACGAGGTCGTCATGGTGGCTCTGGCGATAATCGTGATGATAGACGTCGGTCGCGAGTACATCGACATACTCCATGCCCGGAAAGTAATCGTCATAGATATACGCTTCGTCGTTGATCAATTGCCGCGGAGCGTTGGTATTCCAGACCCAGATGAGGTTATTGAGTTTGTGATAATTCACGAACCGGTCGTACATCATCCGGTACAGTTTCGGGAAACCATTTTCCCCGCGCTTGTTGCCCCACCAGAACCAGACGCCGTTCGATTCATGGTACGGCCGCCACAGAACGGGGACGCCGAGAGTTTGGAGGTCGTTCAGGTACTTTGCTATGGTATCCACTCTGGCGAGCCATCGGGAGTTCAGCATCGTGCCGGGCGTCGTTAATTGTTTCCATTCCTCATCGGACATCCTTCCCTGAACGCTTTCTTTCCATTTGAACGGAGGGTCGTCCTGCGGCCTGCCGACATGCCACATGAGCGTGACAATGTAACCGTCTTTATATTTTTGATACGCTTCCTGAACAAGTGAATCGGCATTTCCCGGCCTGTAGTAATTGATGAAATCGCATCCCCAGATTTCCGGCGTTTTCCCCGTCAGTTCCTTTACCCGGTTTGGAAAAACATCTTCCCTTCCTACGGCATTGTGATGGCCGGCGATGATGTTCTTTCCCTTGATGGAGTAGAGGTAATTCAAAAGCTTCTTTGCTTCGGGGGTGGCATCCTTATTCACCGGTTCGTAACGTTTCTGACCGTACCCCAACGTCTCGCTCTTGATCCGGTTGATACAATTAATTAATCCGCGCGATGTGTGGTAGTTGCATTTCCAGATGGATGATTTCGGGGAGTAGGCGTTGCTCGGCACGATGTCGATCCCTCCCCAGTACCAGCCTCCCCGTTCGCGGTCGATGACATACTTTTTGCAATAATCCCATTGTTCGCAGAATCTGTCGTAGTAACGCATACTGTCGTTTGGAAACAATTGCGACATCATCAGGAATGTATTGAACGCTTCTACCTGCGCCCACCATTCTTTTGTATTCCTGATGATCGTTGCCTTCTCACTGCCGCCAAAATAATACCCGCCGTCATATACCCCGCCATGATCTTTGTCCCATCCATTCATCAAAACATGATCGACCATGTTCTTCGCGGCGTTCAACGTCTTCACATCATTTTTGACCTGAAGGGCTTCCGAAGCCTCCAGCATGAGATACGCAGTCTCAACGTCGTGGCCGAAAGAAACATGATCGAATTCATAGTTTTTGTCGCGCTCAGATGCGCTTGCATTTGTAAACGAGATCGGCGTCCAATCGCGTTTGAGGAACAGCACTAAATTCCCCCGTCTCGTTGTCACGGTGTCTCGTATCAGGATGAGAAGCGAATTCAATCGCTCTTTGAGGAGAGGATCCGGCCAGACTTTATACAACTCGGTGAAGCATTCGAGAAGATGGATCATGGAATTCTGATCTTTCGGCGCAACGCCTCCATAACCTTCCGTAAACGGAGTTCCATCTCTCGACATAAACTGAAAGTAGCCGCCATATTTCGGATCGTAGCTGTGCTTTTCAAGCCAGTGAAATGTCTCCTCTGCCATTCCTAATGCGACGGTGTCTCCCGACGCCCGGTAGTAAGCAGATAATCCATAGATGGCGAAGGCGTTCCCGTAGGCCTGTTTTATGATATCCGGGCCTTCTTTAATAGGTTCTCCTTCTCGATTGACCAAATTATAAAACCCGCCAAATTCACGATCCCACATTTTGTTTTTGAGAAACTCAACGCCGTGGGCTGCAATGTTCCGGAGCGTGTTGTCCTTTTGATAATACATCGCGGCGTTAGAGGTCGACCAGATATGACGTGCCTGCGTAACGATCATCTTGGTCTGTGGACCGTCAAGTTCCCATTTGTAATTGATATCGCTGAAGAAGCCGCCGCAGGTCGTATCGATTGACAACGGGTAGAATTGTTTGAACTCGTCATCGAGAGTTCGCTGCAATTCAACATTGATGGAATCCCGGTCTTTGTTCACTTCTTCACCGGAATTGCCGGCCGGCGTTCTCCCGGGAGCGCAGTAAGAAAGAAGGAGGGATATAACAAACACGAAAGCATATCCCGCGCCATTCTTTGTCGCGTACATCTTTCTCATAATTTATCACCGCTTCAATTTGGATAATGATAGTAGTCATTCCTCACATGGCGTGCAACAGGAGAAATACTTTCGCCAAAAGACCCTTCGACGTGTCCCGCTTCGGGGAACTTGCTCAAGGTGAACACGGCATGTTCATCCTGGGTAAGCGTGCGGAGCGAACGCATCGTCAACGACCCGATGGGCCGTCGACCCGTCGGGAAGGATCGTGTCACTACCTTCTTGTCAAAGTAATCCATTACCAAAAGGTGAATGTGGGTCAGTGAACAACCAATCCCATCATTCTTACTCTTTAGGCCATTTGTATTTAATTGCAAATCTCATGATATTCTCAGTGCCAATCGACGCGAATTGCGTGTGAATAATAAAGAATAAAGGGTATTTATGAAACAACATTGTTTGTTCCTTGCTCTTATTGCTTTTCAGTTTGCCGCTCTCGGCGGCGGAGCCCACGCGGCGAAGTTGATCCCGCCAAACGATCCGAACATTCAATATTTCGGCCGGTGGGACATGGCTGACTCGCTGCATCTCCGGTATTCCTGGCCCGGCATCTATGTGTGCGCGGAATTTTCCGGGACATCGATCGGGATACGCTTAGCCGACGGCACTGATTACTTTAATGTTTATATCGACGGGCAACTCCGCGGCGTCTTTCACGGAACGAATCCCGCCGAAACGGACTACGCGCTTGCAGAGGGCCTTCAAAACGCGCGGCACTCCTTCCTGCTCACCAGACGGAACATCACCTTCGAAAAACCATATACGTTCTGCGGAATTATTCTCGACAGCAACGCTGCGCTTTATCCTCCCCCCGCCAAGCCGGCCCGAAAAATTGAATTCATCGGCGACTCGTTCACCGCGGGCGAGAGCGATGAGGCGATGGTGCAGACGCTGGAGTGGGAAGCCCGGTTTCCCGTCACCAACATCGATAAAGGATTCGCGCCGCTCATCGCCAAACATTTTAACGCGCAATACACAACGACCTGCCGGTCGGGATGTGGAATGTACTGCGATTGGCTGGGGAGAACCGACGGGGCTATTCCCAAAATTTTTGACCGGACATTGATGGAAACAAACGAACCCAAATGGAACTTCAAGCAGTGGGTGCCCGATGTGGTCGTTATATGCCTTGGCTTGAATGATCATTCGGGATTGAAAGACAAAGATGGAAAAATCTCCGAGGATAAGTCGGCTCTCTTTCGGAAAACATATCGCGATTTTCTGGACACTGTCCGCGTCGTGTATCCGAACGTCAAGATCGTTGCCATTGCGGCTTTCCCGGAGTGGATCCGCTTGAACGTAAAGCAAATAGTCGACCACGAACTTGCTTCCGGAAAACACGATATTTACTACGCGCAGTTCGATGAATTTCCCGGCGGCTATGTCGCGTACGGACACCCAACCGTCGAAACACATCGAAAAATGGCGGACCAGATCATTCAATCCATGGAATCGTTCAACTTATTTCAAGGAACAAGCGGAAAATAAAAGCGACGCTCTGTTAGTACATGAGATCCAATTGTCCGTCTGAACAAAGCGGACGCCAGGAGGCATGCCCTGGGGACAATCTATTTGGTCGATTCAATTAGATTCTTCGTCCCTACGCCCTTCAGACGTCTCGACCCTTCCTCTTCTATTTTCACAGAAACGCTTGACGCATATTTACCCGCAGCTGAGTATGAACACAGTTGTCAATGAAAATTTGAATCACAGGAGCCATTTGAACCGGATCTCCAGGCTTATCCGGGGAAAAGAACAGTATGTGTTGGCTCTTCTTCTCATCGTCGCTGCATGTACTGCCGGAGTTCTGCTGCACCGGATTGATAAATACGCATTCTATTATTTCGGTGATGCGGCGTCGCACATTATCAAGGCGCGCGAATTCACCGACTCCATGCCTCATGAACTCCCGTTCATCGGCACAGTATGGCTCCCGCTGCCGCACCTTCTTCTCCTTCCCTTTGCGTCGATCGATGCGCTTTTCTTTTCGGGTATCGCGGGGGCGTTTGTCGGGATTCCATGCCTCGTAGGAACCGGAGTTCTTTTGTTTTTGCTCGTCAAGCGCATCACCGGCTCTGCCCCGGTCGCATTTCTCATCGCGAGCATTTACGGACTCAACCCGAACGTCATTTACATGTCTCTCACGCCGATGGACGAGCCTAGCCTGATCTTTCTTGTCACCTTCGGCGGGTATGCATTATACCGGTGGCTCTCGGACGATTCTCAATTGTGGCTGCTCTTATGTTCACTCGCAGTCATGCTGGCGACAATGTGCAGGTACGAAGCATGGACTCTTGCGGCGCTGGTCATGCTCGTTGGTATGTCGAAAGCCGTATCCCGCTGGAGGGGAGCGCAGAAATCAGAAGGCCTTCGGATCGCCGCTATCTCGGCTGTGAGCTGTGCCGGAATAGTTCTATGGTTTTCGTGGCATTTCATCGCGTTCGGTAATCCATTCGAATTCGCCCGCGGCACGTATTCAGTTCTCTCCGCCGCTTACCGCGAATCGTCGCAGCATCTTCCGGCTAATATCCTGAAAACATTCTGCCGGGCTATCCTCATCATCTTTGGGCCTGTTTTGCTTCTTGCCGCGGCTTCTGCGTTCATCTCACGCCGGCAGCGACGCGTGGACCGCAAAGTTATTCTCGTGCTCCTGTTCTTCGTCCTCCCCCTGGTTTTTACAATCACCGCCGCTCTCAAAGGCTATGTAGGCATCGATGAGTGGTGGTGGAATTGGAGATACGTACTGACATTCGGTCTCTTCCTCGCTGTTGCGGGGGGTGTCGGCGTCTGCGAAATATTTGGAAGAAGAACGACGGCTGGACAGCGAAGCATCATTGTGGCCGGTCTCCTCGCCATGCCTCTTATCCAGCTCACGATGCCGTCGGTCGGTGTCGCGGTGTATAAGGACGCTGCAAAGTGCATCGACGCATCGGTACGGGACGCGATGCTCGCCGGCGAACAGCTCCCTTCTGTCTACAGGGACGGCTCCATCGGATTGGTAACGAACGGAGCCTATACCGTAAGGATCGAAATCTCGAGCAATCTGCCGCTGAAACATTTCCGCATTATTCATTTTTCTTACGATCGAGTGATCGAGGATTCGACATTGCTCGATGAACACTATCTTATCGTCCAGAAAAATGAAGCTCCCGAATCCGAACTGTTCGCCTCTCCATTGGCCGGACTACGCAACACGCTGATGAATAATTATCAAGTCCGCTTCGAGAATACTTCTTTCGCGCTGCTGGAACGAAAACTTCCTCCCAACGATTAAACCTCGTTCCCAAACTCTGTTTGGGAACGTCCATCATGGAAGCTTTACTCTCGATGTATCGTTCCCAACGAAACGTTGGGAACGAGATCAAGAACAACATCAAGGATCCATTTTAATACCTATTTCGCTTTTACATTCTCTTTTGATACGGGAATGTTCGCGGGAGTAATTTCATAATCTTTTCCATCACGCAACGATACAGGGAATGATTTTGCATTATTCGGAGCTGCCGTTCCATGAAATCCTATAATCCTCACGCCGTCGAAATTATTCACTTCAATGCCGTTCGTGAAGTACGGCTCCTTCATCGCATCCCAGGTCAGGTCGAAGTTCTCAATCCGGAGGTTCTTGACGTACTGAGCGTAGAACCCCGGTATGTCGTGTGAGAATAGGGACAATTTCGGATCCATGACCGGCCGCAGATCGAAATTTCCGCCGGTGACATCGTTGAGCTTGCCCTCTGCGATATGAAACCGCACATCGGAGAACGACACATCTTCGATCACGCTTTCTTCAGAGCCATAGACAAATATTCCCGATTCGCCTTTGCAGACAACGTGGTCGAATTTTATGTTCTTCATCTTGCCGAGAGGGACATCCCTGGTCAGGCGGACTGACGAGAGCTGTATCGGTTCACCGTTCCCCCACCAGTCGCCCGTAAAGAGGCGCGTATCGATGACGATATTCGAGAAAAGAACATTTTCGATGGACCCCTGATCCCGGACAAAAAGTCCGATCCCTCGATTTGAATTAGTGATGATGAGATTGCTGAAGGTAAAATTGCACATAGGGTTCTGGTCGAACCCGCCGATCCTGATGGCAGCGGAGCGGGACACCAGCGTGCAATTTGTCACCGCAATATTTTCACAAACGCGTTTGAGAAATTTGTATCCCGGCAAGTCGTAATGGTGATTGTACCCCGTAAGCACAATGCAATCATCGCCCGTCCGAATATCGCAATCGGAGATGACGGCGTTGCTGCATGACGTCAGGTCCATCCCGTCGTTGTTTGGCACCAGGAGGTTTCCCCATATCCGGAGCCCAGACAGAATGATGCCGTCGCAATCGGCGAGATGGAGAGTCCAGAAGGGAGAGTTCGTGATGGAAATATCCCGGATGGTGACCTTCTTGCAGTCCGAAAAAATGATCATCTGATAGGGACGGTCTTTCGGCACGAGCGGCCCGTCTCCGAGTCCCTCGGAAACATGCCGGAAATGATCTCCCTGTCTCGTCCACATCACGCCGGCGTGGTCCATCTTCTTCGCGGAATCGAGCACCATGTATGCATCTCCGTTCCCGTCGATGGTGCCGTGCCCGCCGATTGAAACATTCTCAGCATCCTGCGTGAAAAGCAATCCGACTCTTCGACCGTTGAGCATAAAGTCGTTCACGTTCGCGCTTCCCTTCAGAAATGCTCCCGCTTCAATGTATAAAGTGACGTTGGTGCGAAGCTGAAGTGTGCCGGTCACGTAAATCCCCGGCGGCACATACACGGTTCCGCCTCCCAACTTTGCCGCTGAATCGAGTGCGGCCTGAATTGGACGGGTGTTGAGCGTCATTCCGTCTCCCACCGCTCCCATCTCGCGAATGTCAAGTTGCTTCGGCTGAGCAGCGGAGCTGACCAGCAGCACGAACAACAGCAAGAACGCGGAAAGTGTTTTGTTCATGGCCATCGTCTTGTTCTAAGAATTGTGATAAGTACGCCGATAAGGTTTCCCAACTATTCAGTGTTGAATTCCTGACTGCTCCCGGGGCAATGTCTTGGAAACCAGGTCCTCCAAAATTACACTCTTGTACAGATTCGGAATATCCTCCTGGAACAACATCCTTTCTTTACGGCGAAACTCGACGAAATTCGTAGCGCTAGGATGCCCTTTGTGCGGAGCGTAGAACTGCGACGGCCCGGGATTTCGCCAGACCATGACATACGCAATATGCACGCTGTCATCATCCATCGCCTTATAGAGGCGGTCTGTCCACCATGTCGTGTCAGGAATCAATAGAAAACCTGTTTCCGTGAAAGCGGCAATTTTATTTTTTTCTCTGGCAACGGAGGAGATGATGCGCAATTTCTTTGTTACGAAGACCACGCTGTCGCCTTTCGGCGTGAAGTCGTGGTAGTTGTCCATTCCCACAATATCGACATAGGCGTCGCCCGGGAAACGCTCAAGATACTCACCCTCTGTATCGAACCAGCGGTCCGTCGAAAACGCATACAGGAAGTTCCTGATGCCTTTGTTCAGCCGAAGATAGTCGACGGTCATCCTCCAGAGCGCAATGAATTCATCCGGTGTGCAAAACGGTTTTCCCCACCAGAACCAATGGCCGTCGAGTTCATGATACGGGCGAAAAATGATCGGGATCGGTTTTCCGGCGTCGTCAATAAGAGTGCTGCTGTATTCCGCAAGTGAGTCGAGCACCCTCAGGTATTGTTCATGGTACGGCCCGCCCGGAAGGATGTACTTGACGGCCACCGTCGTATCGTAAAAACTATTCCCTGTCACAGGATTGCTGTGATGCCAGGAGAAGGTGTTGATGCCTCCGCGAGCGTACGCTTCCTGTACCAATCTTGGGACCCTGTCGCGGGGTTTTGCGCTGTCGTATTTCGGCATGCATTCAAAATCCCAGCCATAGACTCCGGGGAACGAACCGGTCACATCTCTGATGTCGGAACGCGCAGAATCCCCTCTCCAGAAGACGCCGTACTGTGTCGAGTTCTGATGCCCAAAAATGATCTTGTGCTCGGAGAGTGTTTTGAGATTGCGGAACAGGAGTACGGTTTCCTTTGTTGCCATGGAATCGACCAGCCGGACTCCTAGCTCCTTCTGATATTCAAGACTGTTGTACGACGCACAGGACGAAAGAATCAGAGCCAAGAAACAGATCAGAAATATCTTTGCGCAATGTGAAAATGCAAACGGAGAACCGGCGGGTCGTGAGGGCAGATCGAGAATTTCTCCATGTGCTACGAAAAGGTTGCAGCTACTAGTTCGGGCCATAATACTACTTGTCGGTAGGGAACGCGTGGTTCTGTTCCCTCAGATTGGATTTGCTAGGATCTTATTTTGATGACTTCACGGTCAACGAATCCGAGATCCCCAGACGCATCATTTTCCAGGCGTGATCTCTGATGATGCCGATCGTCGATGTATCGGAAATGAATATTGAGTTCCGCCCTTGCGGTTCTTGCGGCGGGTCGCCGGTAAACGGGTTCCCCTCTTTCCACATGAAATCTGGGTTCATCGATTTCCCTTCCCCTCCCCATCCCCAAAAATTCGATCCGGCCACCGGCGTCCCGGCGCAAGCAGAATCGTACAGAATTGAAAGAATTTTTCTATAATACCTGTCGCGCGCTGTCGTGGGAGTTCCCTGCGCATAGTTTCCGGAATCCCGCCCAAGTCCGAACTCCTCCATCACCATCGGCTTATTCAACTCCCGCGCGAATTCGATATGTTTCCCGATATACTCGGCGGCCTTATCGACCGATGACGGCAGTGTCTCTTCAAATTGCTGCGGGTTGAACCACCCCCAGTTGAGGGGCCAGAGATGAACGGTCAGATAATCGATGTTTCTGGATCGGTGAGCAGTGAGAACACATTCTTCGGATTGCAAACTCCCGGCAAGCCCTTCGTTGCCGGAAGAGACCAGGTGATTCGTATCGAGCGATTTTATGTAACCGGCCGTCTCGTCGATCCATCTATAATAAAAGGGAAGAACGTTCGGAGCATCTTTTCCGCCGGCACCTGGGCGGGGCTCGTTTGCCAATTGCCACGCCATGATCGTCGGATCTTCAGAATAGATTCTGCCGTTCACCGTGTTTCTGCGGGTCACGATGCTCTTGACGTAAACTCGGAAATATCCGTTCGCTTTATCATTCTGATAAAACGTCGCGGAAAAATTCATGAACTTTCCCCAGCCGTCGACCTCGGGGTCAAGCGCGTGAGAAGTGTCCGCCCACGCGACATACTCGGACATCCCTCCCGACCACTCCCAATAATTTGTCAGATACAGAACGCCTTTCATGTTTCTCTTTGCCATTTCCGCAAGCAGGAAGTCGAGTCCGGCAAGAAGCGAATCATTCACTTCACCGGGTCTGCGGATGATCGCAGGCCGTATGCCGCGTACTTTCTTGGACGCCTCCGAGCCTGCCATGATCCTGAGATTATCCAGTCCGAACGCGTGCAGCGAATCGAGCTCGCGCAGCAGCCGGGGTCTGTCTCCGGTCTCCCCTGGAGAGCCGATGTAACAGCCATACCAAAGATTGGTGCCCGCATAATAGTACGGTTTGCCGTTGTGAAGCAAGTGCGTACCGCTGACTCGTACAAAATCGTCTTGCCGGTCGTTAAAAACAAAGGTCGAGCAAGAGGATAAGAACGCCGCAAGCAAAAGCAAGAGCAACGATCTGCGCACCATATGTTTCTTCGCTTCAGGCTAAAATGCTGAGGATAGAATACTGTATGATATGACACAAATTATGCCAACGATACGTCACCTGCAAGAAGAAATCAGGCAAATGCAGAATCAAATACGCTCTTTCGCGGCAATCCTCCTGCGGACTCCTATCATATTGATAAAGATTATTATAGTGATAAACAGGAATGAATTACGTATTTTCATTTTGGGCTCAAGAGACTCCACTAAGGACACTAAGAGACACCAAGGTTCAGATCCGCTTTGGGGTGCCAATATTTACACTGATGAACAATTTGCCAGATATCAACCTTAAGAAATATCTTCTCCACGTGCCTTTCGTGGAAAAATCAATGCACAAGTCTCTGCAGACGATCCTCTTCTTTTCCATCGCAACGATTGCCGCCGGCATCCTTCTTCTCCATTTTCCCACGGCCCATCCTGTCGTGGTTTTTGGAAGTGTATTCATAGCCGCGTCCGTTCTCTACGCCGCGATGTCATGGACATTGTTCCGGGTGGACATTTCCGAAGCGGTACTACTTTCAATCATCGCCGCCGCGGTCGTCGTTCGGCTGAGCTTCATCGCCGGAAATCCGATCGGTTCGGAAGACGCTTACCGTTATATTTGGGATGGGAAAGTCCAGGCACACGGAATCAATCCGTATCTCTACACGGCACTCGATCCACAGCTGGATTCTCTCCACTCTCCGCTTCTGCCGTCAGCAATGAACCATGCGGACTTGAAGACGATCTATTTCCCGCTGACTCAATGGATTTTTTATTGCTGTTATAAGCTAAGCGGAGAAGCGTTATGGGGATATAAGATCGTTCTCTTGATCGCAGAGATCGGTACCATCTCCGCGCTTTATATTTTTCTTCCGCTGCTCAGCATACCACGGAAATTCACCCTGCTGTATGCATTTTGCCCGCTGCCGATCATAGAATTTGCCGTCGACTCGCACCTCGATGCCGTCGGTTTGCCGCTCTTCCTTTTTTCATTGCTGTTTTTTCTCAAGGAGAGAAAAATCCTCTCGTATGTACTTCTTGGGCTATCATCGTCCATCAAGCCGGTCGGTCTGATTGTACTTCCAGCAATGTTCTTCTTCGAAAAAGGTTGGCGAAACAAAATGTTCGCCTTCCTCATCCCGTTGATAACCGTCGGCGTTCAATTCCTTCCGTATCTCTTTACATCGAATCCATTTGAGACATTGCTTTCTTTTACAAAGGATTGGAGCTTTAACGGTGTGGTGTTTGAAGCGGTATACCTATACTTTCGCGATAATCAATTCTCCCGGCTCATCTGCGGTGTGATACTGGGGATAGTGATTCTTTTATTGAACTACAAGCAGAAGCATTTTCTGGATACTGTATACTTTTCCCTCGTTGCGCTTATACTTCTCTCGCCAGTCGTTCATCCCTGGTATGTCGCGTGGGTGGCAGTTCTTCTTCCAATCGAACGGCGTTGGTCCGGCATTGCCCTTGCTGCTGGAGTGAGCCTGACGAGCTTCACAGTCATGAATTACAGGCTGACCGGAGACTGGGAACAATATCCGGTTGTCTTGATCATAGAATATCTTCCGATGATTGTGTTATTGGCTGTAGAATTGAGGAGTCACTTTTCGGAGCGGAGAGAACCGTCAGCAGTGTGAAGATAGAATTAGGATAAGTCTCGTTCCCAAGCGGAGCTTGGGAACGAGAAAACGAGATGAAATCCTTACTCTTTCATCAACAACCGCTTACTTTCTTCCAACTGCTTCAATTCATTGCGGCTTAGCGTGGGGAACTTCAGTTTCAAACCATCCAACGTCCGTACAAGCACCTCGGAGATCACCAACCGCGCGAACCATTTCTTGTCAGCGGGGACAACGTACCATGGCGCCTGACCCGTGCTCGTTTTTCTGATGACGTCCTCATAACATTGCTGGTATTGATCCCAATACCCTCTTTCTTTGATATCCGCCTCGGAAAATTTCCAGTTCTTCGATTTATCATTGATCCGGTCAAGAAGCCGCTTTTTCTGTTCGTCTTTTGATATATGAAGAAAGATCTTTATGATGATGGTCCCGTTCTCGTACAAATATTTTTCAAAATCTTTTATTTGACGGAAACGCTGTTTCCAGATGTCGGCTGTGATTAGATCGTCGGGTATTTTTTCTGTCTTGATCAGGTCATGGACCCGAACCACCAGCAATTCCTCATAATACGACCTGTTGAAGATCCCGAATTCGCCGCGTTGGGGGAGGTTCTTGTGCGCCCTCCACAAATAATCGTGGTTCAATTCTTCGGCAGACGGCTGCTTGAAACTGTGCACTTCCGTTCCCTGCGGATTAAGGCCCGACATCACGTGTTTGATCACGCCATCCTTCCCCGCAGTGTCCATCGCCTGAATAATCAGGAGGACGCTGTATTTGTCCTGTGCATAAAACTTCCCCTGCAGATCCTGTATCTTCAGGATGTTATTCTGCAATACTTTTTCGGCTTCTTGTTTCGACCGGATCGTTCCAGCCGAATCGGTTTTGATCTTTGAAAGACGGAACTTCGATTTGCCGTCAATCGTGAATTCTTTGATATTCATGAGCACTCCTTCAATCGACCAATCGAAATAGACGATAGTGTGGATCTACGAAAAAATCTGGTTATTTTCAATTTGCGATTTTCAATTTACAATTGCTGAGACGGTTATCGCGCGAGCCAGTTTTCTACAATAACTTGATCATTGTTGATTGTTCATTGTTAATTGATCATTGTTCTTTCAACCTAATTCCGCTTCTACCGTATGTTCTTTCCCGTCATTAAGCACAGGAATTACATTGCCGCTGACCGGTTTTCCGTCCAGCGTCATTTTCTTCACTCCCTTGCTGACACTCTTTGGATTCGTAACCGTGATATTGTACGTGCCGTTCCTGAATTTACGCACCACACTGAATTTTTTCCACGACGCCGGTATGCATGGGTCAACGATCAGTCCGTCAAAGTCCGGCCGAATGCCGAGAATGTACTGCGATAACGTGACAAACGACCATGCCACTGTTCCCGTCAGCCACGAGTTCTTCCCTTCGCCGGGCGTCGGAGCATCGCGTCCTGCCGTCATCTGGCTGTACACGTACGGTTCGGAGCGATAGATATCGATCTGGTCTTCTTTTGTGGGAGGGCAAATGCTCATATAATATTCCATGGCCCGATCCCCGCGCCCGATGATCGTTTCGGCAATTTGAATCCAGGTATTATTGTGCGTAAAGATGCCGGCGTTCTCTTTGTATCCGGGTGGATACGAGCTCACCTCGCCCAAATGCACATGATATTTTTGAAATGCAGGCTGCTGCAGGATAATGCCGTTCGGCGTAGCCAAATATTTTTGAACGCTGTCCAAAGCTTTCTTGGCGTACCCGTTCTCCAATCCGACCCCGCCCATCACGCACCATCCCTGGCTTTCGATAAAGATTTTTCCCTCTTCATTTTCTGTCGAACCAAGTTTCTTGCTGTATGAATCGTATGCGCGGAGAAACCACTCGCCGTCCCAGCCATGCTTGTAGATCGTCTCCCGCATTGACGAGGAATCCTTCAGGTACGCAGCGGCCTCGTCGGGAAGGTGGAGATGCTGAAGCAGCAATGCCATGTCATCGCAGGCACGGCAAAAGAGTCCGGCGATCATCACCGACTCTGCGATCTTGTCGTTCTCGATGTGCCCTGCAAGCTGGAAACTCTCTCCGGGAGTTGTCGAGAAGCAGTTTAGATTGAGACAGTCGTTCCAATCGGCATGGCCGATAAGGGGCAAACCGTGCGGACCCCGATGTTCGAGTGTATACTGCAGCGACCGATGGAGATGGTTGAGGAGCGTTGCTTTTGAATCGGTTGCGTCGGCATACACGGTCCGTTCGTTCAGGATCGTCTCGTCGCCGGTTTCTTTGATATATGCCGTAACGGACAAAATGAGCCACAGCGGATCATCATTGAACCCGCCGCCGATATCGGCATTCCCCTTCTTCGTGAGCGGCTGGTATTGATGGTAACATGTCCCGTCGGAAAGCTGTGTGGCCGCGATGTCCAAAATACGCTGGCGGGCCCTTGCAGGAAGCATGTGGACAAACCCGAGCACGTCCTGGTTGCTGTCCCGGTATCCCATGCCGCGGCCGATACCCGATTCATAAAGCGACGTTGAGCGGGACATGTTGAACGTGACCATGCACTGGTATTGATTCCAAATATTCGCCATCCGGTTCACGATCGAATCCGGCGTTGCGGTCTGGTACGTCGAGAGCAAATTGTCCCAGTATTTTTTGTGAGCATCGAAAGCAGCGAGCACCGCGGGCGAACTGGAAAACCGCGACATGACCTTCTCGTATTCATCTTTCCGGATCTTTCCGTTGCTCAGAAATTTTTTCTCGATCGGATTTTCCCCGTACCCGAGGATGAAGTTTACCTTCTTCGTGTCGCCCGGTTTTATCTCGAGGTCTATTTGATGGACGCCAATGGGGAGCCACCCATACGCCGTACTATTCCTGCAGCTTCCCGCGAGTACCGCCTGCGGAGCTTCCAATCCGTTGTGCACGCCCACGAAGGCGTCGCGGCTCGAATCGTAACCGGAGACCGGTTCGCTCGACGCAAAGTACGCGTAATGATTTCTCCGTTCTCTGTATTCCGTCGTGTGGAAGATGGTTCCGTTCTCAATCTCCACCTGTCCCGTGGAGTAGTTTCTTTGGAAATTTGTCATATCGTCATTCGCTTCCCACAGGCACCATTCAACGTAGCTCCACATTCTGATCTTTTTCGTGTGTTTTGAATGGTTCGTCAGCTGCAGATGCCAGACTTCATTCCTCGAATCCAACGGAATGAAGTAAAGCACCGATGCTTCAAGCTCATTTTTTGTGCCCGTGATCCTGGTGTATCCCAAACCATGACGGCATTCGTAGCTGTCAAGAGCTACTCGCATCGGCTTCCACATTGGATTCCAGATCGAATCGCCATCTTTTATATAGATATACCGTCCATTGCCGTCCATCGGGATGTTGTTGTAACGGTAGCGGGTCAACCGGCGCATCCGCGAATCCTGGTAGAAGCAATATCCTCCGGCGGTGTTGGAAATGATACCGTAAAAATCGGAGGTCCCAAGGTAGTTTATCCATGGAAGAGGCGTGTCGGGGCGGGTGATAACGTATTCTTTTTCTTTGTCGTCGAAATGTCCGTACTTCATGCAATTCCTCTGATTAGATCAGTGTGCTTCGTTCGTTAGAGGCGTCGTTGACAGCAGGGAAAAAAAACTCAAACGAACAAAGATTTCTTGATGGTTGGTGGATAACTTTCGCGGCATTTGCTGGTTTATGCCGGCGTTGAGAAAGAATTCTGTTAATGTTCCTGGGAGGGTTCACAAATGATCGATGCGATTCAGAGAGCAGTTGTTGAGCAGCTCACAGAAGCCCTGCCGCGAGGAGTCGACAATAAGAAAGTATGGTTTAATCTTTGAAAAGGCAACACAAAGAGAGGTCCGGGAGTGGGCTACTTTGCCTATTCGACCCTTCGACGCGTCCCGATAAAAAACATCGGGACTTCCTCAGGGTGAACAGCTTTCATCTCGTTCCCAACGTCCCGTTGGGAACGCCACGCTGCTGAAACTCCGTTTCATTAAGCCGAATTACGTTCCCATTCAGAGATTGAGGACAAGATAAGAATGTACCATCTCGTTCCCAAGGTCCCGTTGGGAACGCCAAGCCTCTGAAACTCCGTTTCATCAAGCCGAAGTACGCTCCCAATCAGAGATTCGGAGCGAGATAAATGGCTCACCTCCCACTCTCTCTTTTCTGCGCTTCATCCCTCTCTATTGTCAACTCATCGGAATTCTCTCAGTATTTCTGAATGCATGCATTATCTTGGACACTGTAATTACACTCGTAAATACCACACATTCGGAGGGTACCATGATTCAGAAAATGTTGACAATTGTGTTCCTCGTTTTCTCTCTGACAGGGATCTCACGCGCCCAGGACAACGCAAAAGACCTTGAAGGGATTCTCGCTCAAAAACCGAACGACGTCGAAACACTCATGAAGCTTGGAAGAATCTACCATGACCAGGGCGTTGCGGGAAACGATGATGCCGTTGACAAAGGATTCACCTGCTTCGACAAGGTCCTCCAGCTCGACCCGTCAAACGCCGTCGCGCTGGTGTACCGCGGAAGTCTCTGGACACTTCGCGCGCGCGACGCTTGGTGGCCCTTCACAAAAATGAAAGATGTCGACAAAGGAGTCGATGAAATGGACAAAGCCGTAGACCTCGCTCCGGACAACGTCTCGGTGCGGCTTGTGCGGGCGATCAACAGCGTCAACCTGCCGTCGATGTTCAGGAGGCTCCCCATCGCGCTCAAAGATTTCGAATATTTGATGAACGACTCGAAGTTTGCCGGCTACAACCTGCATCTGCAATCGACCATTTATTGCTGGGCTGGGATCGCCTACAATAATGACGGCCAAGCAGCCAAAGCAAAAGAGCTTTTACAGAAAGCGGTCTCAGCCGACCCGAATTCCGAAACGGCGAAGAAGGCCGAAAATGAACTGAAGAAGATTTCCTAATATAAACCGGAGAGCATGATAATGGAATCACTCGTTCGCGCCAGCACCCTTTCGAAAACGTACACGCTCGGGAAGACCGAAGTACCGGCGCTTCAGAGCGTGACGCTCGGGATAGAGGAAGGTGAATTCACTTCTATCTCCGGGCCGTCCGGAAGCGGAAAGACAACGCTGCTGAATATCCTCGGCCTCCTCGATTCGCCGACGTCAGGCCAGGTCTTCCTTGAAGGGTCGGAGGTGAAGTATAACGGATTGACAAACCTTCATCGTATCCGTCTTGAAAAATTAGGGTTCATATTTCAGACATTCAATCTTATCCCGGTTCTCACGGCGTATGAGAATGTTGAATATCCTCTGCTGCTTACAAAAAAGTCGGCGTCGGTACGGAATGAACGAGTAGAGCGCGCTTTGAAGGATGTGAAACTCTGGGAACAGCGCGATCATAAGCCGAATGAACTCTCCGGCGGACAGCGGCAGCGCGTTGCTATCGCACGGGCGCTCGTCAACAGTCCCAGGATCGTTCTTGCGGACGAACCGACAGCGAACATCGATTCGGGTACTGCATCCGAAATACTCGACCTGATGCGGACGCTCAACGAGGAAGAAAAAGTTACATTCCTCTTTTCCACCCACGACCCTCTGGTCTTAAAATATGCAAAAAGAGTCGTCAAGCTTCATGACGGAATGATGGTCAACGGCCAACAATAGCGCACATAGGAGAACGGCGTATGTTCAAATTCATCAAGTTAGCAACAAAAAATGTTTTCCGGAACCGCCGCAGGACGATCATCACCGGACTAGTACTCGTGTTCGGAGCGACGGCGTTGATCCTTGCAGGCGGATTTATTTCGTTTTCGTTCAGGGGATTGAGCGAATCGACGATCCGGGGACAGTTGGGACACATCCAGCTATTCAATGCCGAAGCCCTGCTGCGCGAAGAGGAACGGCCGCTCGAACTCGGCATTGACAGCGTTGATGCTCTGAAGAGGAAAGTCCTCGTCCTCGACCATGTCCGTTTCACCATGGCGCGGGTCGAATTTATGGGATTGATTTCCAACGGCGATAAATCAGCGGCATTTCTCGGGCGCGGCGTAGAGCCTGAGAAAGAAACGAAACTTGCCGGGTTTGCACTCGCCGTCGATACCGGAAAATTTCTCGGCGAAAATCCAGCCAATGCACAGGAAAATGAAGTGATCCTTGCGCGGGGGCTGGCAAAATCGATGAAGGCGAAGATCGGCGATTACCTTACGTTGATGACGACGACCTCGAAGGGGGCGTTGAATGCGATGGACGTTAAGGTCGCCGGCATCTATTCGACCGGCGTTCCGGAATACGATGAACGCGCATTGATGGTAAACCTGCCGACTGCTCAATTGCTTCTGAATTCTGAGAAAGTCTCCAAACTCGTCGTCGTGCTTGACGAAACGGACAAGACCGAGGAGATTGCTTCACGGCTCGAGCAGATGCTTCCGGGGATCAAAGCAAAACGCTGGTTCGATATGGCAACATTCTACAATGCCGTCGTTCGGCTGTACAATGCGATCTTCGGTTTCCTCGGCGTCATCATCTTTGTTATCGTGGTGCTGAGCAGTTCAAACACCATGATGATGTCCATTTTTGAGCGGACAAGGGAAATCGGGACGCAGCTTGCTGTCGGGACATCCCCGCGGCGGCTCATGACGAATTTTCTTTATGAAGGCTTGATCGTCGGTGTATCGGGCGGAGGCATAGGGCTTGTCGTTGCCCTCCTGTTTGCGCTGTTGATCAATGCTTCGGGAATCCTCATGCCGGCTCCTCCTGGGAGCACACGGGGATACCCTCTCATCGTCGACCTAGTTCCATCGGTATTTGTCGGTGTTTTCTTTCTTATTACCGTGACCACAGTTATCGCGACTATTTTTCCGGCGTACAAAGCATCACGTTTGAAAATTGTCGATGCACTCGGACATGTTTGATCTAAAAGGAGAATAGGATGAACAAGCTGTCGAAAATGATTATCGTTGCACTCTTCACGACCGCGAGCCTGGCGACGCTGCACGGTCAGGAGAATGCCAAGCTCACCGGAGATGAAATCCTGCGGCTCTCTGACCAGAATCGGAACGGCTGGACCTCCTACGCTGTCACGACCACGATACTCAATTATGAAGACAATGAGTTGAAAGAAGAAGGGCTCTTCGAAGTGAGCATCAAGGGGATGGACAAGACCCTCGTGAAGTTCATGAATGCCGACGTCAAAGGAGAGTACCTCCTGATGGTCGAAGACGATATGTGGATCTACATGCCGAACACCCGCAAACCGATTCGCATCACGCCGCTCCAGCGGCTGATGGGAAACGCGTCGAACGGCGACGTCGCCCGCACTCGTTATGCCGAAGATTATGCGGCAACGTTGGTGCGGGAGGAATCTGTTGACGGCGTCCGCTGCTACCTGCTGGAATTAACAGCAAAACGAGACGGAGCAACGTATAAGAGAATTGAATATTGGGTAGAGAAGGAGTCAAAGCGCCCAAGAAAAGCCGAGATTTACCTCCTTTCGGGCAAGCACTACAAATCAATTTCCTTCGACCGCTACGAACCGGCTGGGGGCAAGACACTCCTTTCCCAAATGACCATCACCGACAGGCTTCGTGACGGCAGGACGACGGTAATGAAATACGCGTCGTACGCCGAAAAAGAAATGCCGGCAAAATATTTTAACAAGGACTATCTGGAGAAACTGCGGTGAGTTCGCCGGCAAAAATATTTCTGATCATCGCAGCCGTATTCTTTGTGAACCTGGAAGCAGGTGCGCAAGGGGTCGAATACCGGTTTTCAATCCTCGATGAAGGGACTCTATCGAAACTCAATCTCACGACTCCAATCAATTATCAAAACCTTGTCCTGCCTCAGCCCGTCCAGGGAAACGAGGCGGTATCGAACCTCTATCTGGGCTACGGCGGGTTGTCGACGTCGCTGAACGTCAGCGCTCTTTCGAATAACCTCACCGCGCCCGAATACAATTACGCCATCAAGGAGCTTTCGTACGACCTTTCTCTTTCGGATAATCTGGATGTGACCGTAGGGAGAAAAATTCTAAAATGGGGGCCGGGCTATGCCTTCAATCCTACCGGTGTGGTCGAACCCCAGCGCTCTCCCTCCGATCCGACAGACCGGCTCGGCGGGAATGTCGGGCGGACGCTCATCTCTATGAACGCGTTCTTCGGCAAGAGCTCGCTCACGTTCGTCTACCTTAATGACGCGCAGGTTCAATCAGGAGTCTTCCACTGGGGCATGCACGACTATGCGCTGCGAGCGAATACATTTCTCAGCGGCCTCGATCTTTCAGGAATACTCCACTACAGGCAGGGAGACCGGCTGGAAGCGGGAACAAACTGGTCGTACGTCGTCGGCGAGAACCTCGAGCTGCACGGGGAATTCCTTGCCAAGCATGGCTCCCCGGCCCTGTATCATGAAATTCTATTTTCCGATAATCCGAACCAGCTATTTTCTACGTACCCGTACACGGCACAATTCAGCAGCTCGAACGAGATCTTTTACAAACTCCTTCTTGGAGAACAATACACATTCGAGAACGGACTCAATATAGCCTTCGAATACTATCGGAACATGGAAGGTTTAAGCAGATCGGAATGGAATCAGTGGATGAAGTTTGTTAAATTCCAGAACGGCATTCAACAAGGTTCGATCCCGGTTCCGCCGGAATTGATCGCGCCGTCCCGAAACAATCTTCTCTGGGCGCTCCAGACACTTTCTCCACGCGGAACGATGAGAGATTATCTCTTTGCCCGCGAATATTATTCCGCCGGCAGTTGGAGCTTTGAATTCATCCAGCTGATGAACGGAGACGATGCAAGCACCGTTCTCGTACCGACAGTTTCATACAGGATATCGGAATTCTTCTCGATGTACGGCCGATTCACGGCATTCCTCGGAAGCAGTGAATCGGAGTACGGCGTACTTTTCACGAAGAACAGCACCAACCTCGGAATCCAGTTTCAATTATGAAGAAACACGACCTGCTCCGCACCTTCTATTTCTGCCTCATCATCACGGCGATCATTGCCGCCGGGTTCATTTACAACAACCCCAAGCATTGGGCCGGCGAGTTATACAGCACGTTTATTTTTTCGATGAGCATCGGATACTCGATTCATTTTCTCATGGTGTTCTTTTCGCAGCGCGTCGCAAAATTTGGAAAGATCATGCGTGGCTCGCTCTACTTCTTCTTGTTCCTCTTTGGAGGGCTTGTCGGCTCGGAGGTTGGAATCGTCATCTTAATAGTGACAGTTGGGTACCGCTTTAGGCTGAACGATCAACTCCCGCTTCTTTCGTTGAACTTTGTCTTTTCAGCTCTCTTCGGTACGATTGCGGTAATTTATTTTACGCTCAGGGCCAATGTCAAGCGAATGGCCGCACAATTAAAAGAAAAGGAACTGAACGAGGAGCGGCTCACACGGACAAAAATGGAAGCTGAACTCCAGGCTTTACAGGCGAAGATCAATCCTCATTTTCTTTTCAACACGCTCAATTCTATCGCAAGCCTCATATCGGAAAATCCGAAGGCGGCAGAGTCAACCGTAGAGAAATTGTCGGAACTGTTTCGTTATACCCTCAAGAGCGCCGAAAAAAATTCAGTCAGCGTTGCCGAAGAGCTCGATATCGTGCGCACGTATCTCGAAATCGAAAAAGTGCGCTTCGGAGAACGGCTTGAATATGAGATTACATGTGATGATGCTGTCAGGGATTTTATGATACCGGCGCTGATTATCCAGCCTCTGGTGGAAAACAGCATTAAGCATGGCATCGCGACAGAGGTCCGCGGCGGAACAATCACTGTTGAGGTCAGAAAGTTCGAAAAAACCTGCCAAATTTCGGTGATTGACAATGGAAAGGGAATGAACGACAAAGGCGACGGGAGCGGTTTCGGTTTGAGGAGCGTCGAAGAGCGTTTGCAGCTGCGGTACGGCGCATCGTCCTCCCTGCGATTAGTGCCGGATGGACGCACTCATTTTTTGATCACGATCCCACTTTCATAAGGGCCAACAATGCATCTTCGGGCAATTGTTGTTGATGACGAAGAACTCGCCCGCAAACGCCTTCGTAAAATGCTTCTGAGTTATGAAAAAGAGCTGGAGATCGTGGGTGAAGGAGAGAACGGGCAGGATGCCGTAAACAAGATCGAGTCGCTCCATCCCGACCTCATTTTCCTCGACGTGCAGATGCCCGGCTTTGACGGGTTCGAGGTGGTCCGGCGCTTGCGGTTCAAGCCATTCATCGTATTCACCACGGCATACGATGAATATGCCCTGAAGGCATTCGAAGAAAACTCCGTCGATTATCTTCTCAAGCCGATCGAGCAGAAACGCCTGGAGAAAGCCGTTGAGAAACTAAGGAGGATGTGCGCCTCTTCCACGCCCCAGTTCGACGAGAACGTCGGACGGCTCCTCTCACAACTGGCTTCGCCTCCCCTTAAACGATTACAGGTAAAATCCGGCGACAAGATCCTTCTTATCGATACCGGCAACATTACCTACTTCGAAGCAAAGGATAAGTATACATTTCTTCATACCGTTGACCATGAACATATCGTCGAGCCGACGCTTGCGGAGTTGGAAGAGAAGCTGGACAAACTGACATTTGTCCGTGTTCACCGTTCGGCGATCGTCAACGTCAATTTCATTCGAGAGATGGCGAAATGGTTTGGCGGGAAGTACAAAGTTCGGCTGAACGACAAGTCCGGTACGGAACTTGTCGTAAGCCGCGGATACGTTGACCGGATACGGAAGCTGTAAGTTCGTTTGCCGCAAGTGGGAGCCTCCCGAATGCTGAATCCCAATATCGTCTTGCTTTTCAATGAAAACCTTCGTAAGGTTTGTGCCCGGCGTCCATGCTGCCTGAACATTTAGCAAGGATAACCAAAAAGACCAGCACAGCTTTCTCTTACACACTCAGAAGTATTTATCACGCATCGTACGACAACACATTTAATGTATTGGCCGTTCAAATGAGAAATCATAGAATTTTCCGTGTGTCTCTGTTGCTTTCCATGTTAAGCATGCAATTCTCTGCGACTCATGCGCAAGTGACCATGATCAATAGCGGAGCCGAGTTGAAAACTCGCGGCGTCAACGTCAGGGTTCAGTTCTATGATGAAGATATTGTGCGGGTGACAAAATGGTGTGCAGGCGGGACGAGTACAACGTTTAGTCTCGCGGTGATCAAAGACTCAATTCCCGATCTTGGGATCACTGTAAAACAAGAAAGCACTGCAGTGCTTTTGACATCGCGCAGACTTTCAGTACGGGTCTCCGCCGCAAACGGCAGCATTGAGTTCCTGAATGCTGACAACGTTTCCATCCTGCGGGAAAAGGGAACGCCATCCTTCACTCCCGTTGTTTACAGTTCCGATTCCGGCTTTACCGTTCAGCAGCAATTCCAACTTACGCCTGATGAGGGAATTTACGGACTCGGACAATTCCAATCGGGGTGGCTCAACTACCGCGGAAAGAAAGTGGTGCTGGTACAATCCAATACTGAGGATGCTAATCCGTTTCTTGTCTCGACCAGAGACTACGGAATATTGTGGGACAATTATTCCAAAACAGTATTCGACGACAACGACGGAGGAGCATCGCTCTGGTCGGACGTCGGGAACAACATCGATTATTATTTTGTATCGGGGAACAATATCGACGAAGTTATTTCGGGATACCGTGAGCTCACTGGAAAGGCGCCGATGTACGGAAAATGGGCGTACGGCTACTGGCAAAGCAAGGAGCACTACTCCACGCAGGCTGAGGTTCTCGGCATTGCTGAAAAGTACCGTGCGCTGAAAATGCCCATCGACAATATCATTCAGGATTGGGACTATTGGAACGGCGCCGCAAACTGGGGAGGGATGTTTTTCGATAAGACCCTTTATCCCAATCCGAAAGAAATGTGCGACCGGCTCCATGCGATGAATTTTCATATCATCATTTCCATCTGGCCCGCATTGGGGCCAAACACTCCGGTCTATGCCGATATGGAGCGTCACGGATTTCTCTACAAGCCCGTGGGCTGGGCAGGGTTCAAATACTACGATGCCTACAACCCCGAGGCAAATCGGCTCTATTGCCGGTATCTCGACAGTGGGCTTTACTCGCAGGGCCTCGACGGCTGGTGGATCGATTCCTCGGAGCCTGACGTGGTCAACGCAATGACGACCGAGTCGAGCGAGTATGAACTAAAAAAGATGGGAAGGAATTTCCGCGGCTCATGGGCGCGCTACCTCAATGCATTCCCGTTGGCAATGACATCGGACGTGTACAAGAACTGGCGTGAGCAGACGTCGGACCGCCGCGCCTACATCCTGACGCGATCGATGTTCGCGGGCCAGCAGCGGAACGCAGCGACGACGTGGACGGGTGATATCGGCGCGAGCTGGGACATCTACCGGAAACAGATCTCGGCCGGCATCAATCATTGCATGTCTGGAATTCCTTACTGGACATTCGACATCGGCGGATTCGTGCTCGGCGCATACGGCGGCGTCTTCATGGAAGGCGGAAAAGATCCGGCCTATCAGGAATTGTACACGCGGATGTTCCAGTTCGGCGCCTTCGCTCCGATCTTCCGTTCGCACGGTTCAGAAACTCCGCGTGAGATATGGGAGATGGGCGATTTTACCGAGCCGATCCTGAAGGCGGACAACCTCCGCTACCGTCTCATGCCGTATATTTATTCGCTCGCGTGGATGGTGACGAACAAGGACTACACCATGATGCGCGGGCTTCCAATGGATTTCGCCGGCGATAAGAAAACCTATTCCATTGACGACCAGTTCATGTTCGGCCCTGCGATCATGGTGTGCCCGGTGACCGAATACATGTATCACCGTCCTCCAGAATCGAGCGTGCTGATGGGAACGGAATATTTTACGACGAACGACGGCAAACCGGGGTTGCGCGCGAAATATTATAGAGATGCCGCTCGAAAAAATTTGAGCCGGGATACGATAGACTCAAACATCGATCTGGTTTGGTACACCGGTCGTCCCGGGTATGCAACTGATTCTACATACGCGATCCAATGGACCGGAAAGCTTGTTCCGAAAGAAACCGGGAAGCATCAGTTCCACTTGATCGGCTACGACGCAAAACGCATTATCCTGAACGGCGACACGTTGCGGATGGTATATACGAGCGTTGAGCAGTACTCCGAAGCGGTGGAATTGGCTGCGGGAAAAGAATACCGTTTTGTCGTCGAAACCGAAAACAAATCGACGGGCGCTGCAAAGATGCGCCTCTTCTGGAAAACTCCCTCGATCTTCGCCAAAGAGAAAGTGAAAGAGAAGAGAGAAGAAACCAGGGAAGTGTATTTACCCGATCAAAACGGGTGGATTGATTTCTGGACTGGACATACTCTCAAAGGAGGGGCAACGGTGAAGGCCGATGCTCCTATCGACAAGATTCCGTTATTTGTGAAAGCCGGATCGATTGTCCCGATGGGGCCGTTCCTGCAATACTCCACAGAAAAGCCCGCGGATCCGATCGAGCTGCGCATTTATCCGGGCGCCGATGGCCGTTTCACTCTCTACGAAGATGAGAACGACAACTACAATTACGAAAAGGGAATCTACTCAACCATCGAATTCACATGGAACGATGCCAAAAGTCAGCTTACTATCGCGGACCGCAAAGGTGAATTTCCGGGCATGCTGAAAGAGCGGATCATAAACGTTGTACTCGTGGGACGCGACCATGGAACGGGGCTGAACGTCGCAGATCGATTCGATACGGTTGTCAAATACAAAGGGAAAGAAGTCACGATAGAAGTGCGGTGAAGGTGAACACCGTGATCCATACGGATTCGTGTAGATAGTCTTGCATTTATTGACCGCCAAGGCGCCAAGCACGCCAATAAGTTATGAGTATAATAGCCAAGAAAACTCTTGGCGTTCTCCCCGTCTTGGCAGTGTAGTACAAGACAAACCGATTCACCAATTCATCCTGAGCCTGACGGCCGGTATGATGATTTCGGCCATCTTTTCCATCCCCAGAACATTAGGGTGATGGTCGCATCCCCAGTCCGCATCGGACATCACACTCTTGTTAATCTCGATAAAGAAAACATCCTGCATTCTCCCCATTTTCTTTTTCTGCGCCTCAACCACCTTTTTGATGTACCCTGTACACGGCTCGCCGATCATCGGTCCCGAGAGACAGAACATTGTCACTCCCGGATAGAGCAGACGCACACGTTCGATCAATCGCGCGTAGGCACTTTGAAAGACGATCGAATCGGGATACGGCTGAGTTGAAAAATCGTTCGTACCGAGATTGATGACCACCGCTTGCGGAACCCACCGGGAAAAATCCCATTTTAACATTGAGTCATAATAACGGATGCGGTCATACAACGCGGGCATCGGTTCGATCGACGTCCTGCTGCTGTCGCCGTAATTTCGCACAACGCCTCTCCCCGAGTACGAGATCAAAAAATATTCGGCATTGAACGACCTCGCAGTGATCGAGGCATACGACATGCAGGCGTTTTCCGTTTGCGGACTAAAATGACAATTGGCACTATCTCCCTCCACCCCGTAACCCGAGGTGATGGAATTGCCGATGAATTCGATCCGCCGGTCCGGCCGCTTATCGGGCGGCAGCAGTTTCCTTCCCTTGTCGAGGACAAATCCCATAAACGCTCCCCAGCCGACAAGAGGCTCTGTCCGTTTTTGGATCATGACGGTATGCGGAACCGAGTCGGATAACCCCGATGCGATTTTATAGGGAGTCGCAGCAGTGTCAGTTATCAGAAGCCGTGGAGCATGATCGTCGACAATTACGGCGTACTCATTCGCATGGTCGTCCAGCCGGATCGAGCAGCTTGTTCCCTCGAACCTTGCTTTGACAGCGACCCCCGCCCAATCAAATGAAACTTTTTTAGGATCGGCAAAATCGAACCGCCCCACGTACTGAATGCGCGGGTCATCGGCATCGATGATTCCCGTGATTACGGGTTCGTTTTTCGTGAGGCCGGGGGAACAACGTTCAAGCAGCATCGTGACGGCAAAACAGACGGCCAGCTGCAGGAATAATATCCGATCAAATTTCATCATCATTACCATCGTTCCTTATTGTATTAACAACGAGTATTAATGAAACAATATGTCGGGCGGAATCATTTGTTTCGGCAAGCCCGGCCCTTCGATGCGTGCGGCGAGAGCCTTGCCTCCCGAAGCCTGGAAAAATCGCATGTGTATTTCGTGATAGCCGGCTCTCAACACCGCCGTGCCAGATTCTTCAACAGGAGCATGGCGGCCGTCATTATCGACAATGAGGCTATTGTCGATCGATAGATCTGCACCGTCATCGGAAGTAATGAAGAACGTGTACGCCCCATCCGACGGAATTTTTATGTATCCGTTGTATTGAACTGCAAAATTTTCGCCGGAGTTGGCGGATGGAATTTCAAATTGTTCGATAACGCCCGTGCGTTTCGGGGAGAGTGAATCGAGCGAGGGGAGCCTATCCCAGCGCCCTTCGTAATAATCGTACGTGACTCCCGGCTTCGGGATCTTGAGATCGATACCGGGGCTTAGTTCAACGGTTCCCTCTACTTCAATGACCACCACCGACATCGGTGGAAGAACAACCCCCAGTCCTTTCGTATCGAGCGTGAAGTCTGAGAACTCCCGCGGAGCGACGGTGGCGGGTTCATCGAACGTGTTGCGCGCGTTCATAGCTGCAGCGGCAAGAATCTGCCCCGACCCCTTTGTCGCTGAGAACTTTTTCAGCTCGCACGCAACCCGCCGTTGGTGTTTCGGATCAATATTACAGAACGAGACGTGCATCGTGCCGTTGTTATCGATCGATGCCGAACAATTGACCGCTGGAAGCGTCTCCCCTCCATACACATAATCGGGAGATGTAATATGCGTCCTCACCCACAGCGCGTCCTGATGAACTTTGAACATGTCGAAAACGTAATAGGTGGCCGTTAGGATGATCTTGTCTCCATTTGTAAGTATCATCGCCTGCAGCACGTTTATCGTTTGGGCGATGTTCGCCATCCGGACACGGTCGCAGTGATTGTTGAGGATATTAAGGTTGGAGGCAGCGGCAACCGCATCGCGCATAGTGTTTTGCTGATACAGAAAGGCGGGATTGGTTCCGGATTCAACGGCGTGCCAGGTCCCCCATTCATCAACAACCAGCGCTATTTTTTTGTTCGGGTCGGCCTTATCCATAATGGCGCTGTGTTTGGTAAGATATTCATCCATCTTCAAAGTATTCTTCAGAATATCGAACCACCCTCTCTCATCAAACTCAGCCGCAGTTTTGCCGTCACCGAAAGAATAGTGATGAAGCGACAGCCCATCCATGTATCCGAAAGCATTTTTCATCATCACCTCCGTCCACTCGTAGTCGTCGTCCGAGGGTCCGCAGGCGATCTTGAAGACCTTGTTCTTCCCGTAAGTGCGGCAATAGGTCCCATATCTTCGTATCTGGTCGGCATAAAACTCCGGTCTCATATTTCCGCCGCACCCCCAGCTCTCGTTGCCGATCCCCCAATACTGAACTCCCCACGAACTGTCTCTTCCGTTCTTCTTGCGCAGCTCGGTGACCGGGCTGCTGTTATCGGAGTTTACGTATTCCACCCATTGCGACAATTCCTGAACCGTTCCGCTGCCGACATTTCCGCAAATGTACGGGTCGCAGCCGAGCTGCCGGCACAGTTCCATGAACTCGTGAGTGCCGAAGTTATTATTCTCCGTGACTCCTCCCCAATTTGTATTGATCATCGCCGGACGTGTGTCGCGCGGACCGATGCCGTCTCTCCAATGGTATTCATCCGCAAAACAGCCGCCGGGCCATCGGAGCACGGGAACCTTTATTCGCCGCAGCGCTTGAACGACGTCGTTTCGTATTCCGTTGGTGTTCGGAATCGTTGAGTTCTCGCCGACCCAGATGCCCCCGTAAATGCCGGCGCCGAGATGCTCAGAAAACTGTCCGTAAATATTCTTGTTGATTTTAAGCCTCAGCTGAGAAGCATCAACAGCAACTTTGCATTCTGTTGTCTGTGCGTGAACAGAAAAACTCAGAGCCGCTAATACCGCTGCGATTAATACTTTCATGACTAGTCCTTTTTTTCTCCGTGGATCACTGTGCCTTCTCTGTGTCACTCTGTGAAAGAGCGCATTCATTACACGGAGTGACACAAAGATTCACAGAGTCCACAGAGTAGATGTAAGTGTTTCATAACTACCTGCTTATATCTCAATTTGCTTGATCTCGGGAACCAGAAGATTGATGAGGAAGAGGGCCAGCAAATAAACTCCGCCGGCAAGTATGAACAGCGAGACGTAGCTCCCGGTAAACTGAAGAATAAACCCGGCAGCGGTCGCGATGAACATTCCGCCAACAGCGCCGGCCATTCCCCCAAGACCGATCACCGACCCGATCACTTTCTTCGGGAACATATCCGATACTGTCGTAAAGAGGTTTGCCGACCAGCTCTGGTGAGCCCCTGCCGCCAGACCGATCAACAAGACCGCCCACCATTGAGGCACCGACGGGGCGAAAACGATGGGAAGGATGAGCAGCGCACTAATGAGCATCACTCGCTTCCGGCTTTTGTTGATGCTTGAGCCCCCCGTGATCAACACCCCGGAAAACCAGCCACCGCCAATACTCCCGATGCTGATCATCGTGTAGATCACAAGGAGAGGCAATCCGAGATGCGCGAGGTCCAGTCCGTACCGCTGGTTCAGGAATTTCGGAAGCCAATAGATATAGAACCACCAGACCGGGTCTGTGAGAAATTTTCCGATAACGAAGGACCATGTTTGCCTGTACCGCAAAAGCCGCAGCCAAGGGATTTTTTCTGATTCACCATCGCTCTGGTCCGCATGGATGTAAGCAAATTCTTCTTTGGAAAGTTTCTTGTGATCCTTCGGAATCTCGTAGATCCAGAGCCAGAAGAACATCCAGATAAATCCGAGCAGCCCCGTAAAAATGAACGCTTCGCGCCAACCCCATGTCAGCGTTATCCACGGCACGACCAACGCTGCAACAACGGCCCCGACGTTCGCTCCCGAGTTGAACCATCCTGTTGCGTACGCTCTCTCTTTTTTCGGGAACCATTCGGCGATCGCCTTGATTGCCGAGGGGAAGTTTCCCGATTCGCTCAGCCCCAGCAAGAATCGTGCGATTCCGAAGCCGAACGCAGTTCTGACGAGCGCATGCCCCATCGCAGCAATGCTCCACATGGCAATGGACACCGTATATCCGGCTTTGGTCCCGATATTGTCGATGACGCGTCCAAAGATCAAAAGACCAATCGCGTACGCAGCCGTAAAAGCAGCGACGATGTAGCCGTATTCGATCTCATTCCAACCGATATCCTGTTGCAGGACAGGTGCTAATATCCCGAGCACCTGCCTGTCGACATAGTTGATCGTTGTCGCAAAAAAAAGGAGGGCACAAATACTCCATCGGTACGAACCGACGCTTGCGGTTGTGCCGGCATTCTCTGTATTCATAATTTTTTTGTGACCATGACTGTTTCAGCCTCACAACAAGAATATCTCATGAAGAGCGGCTGTTCTTCACTTCGCGAGTTGTAATACTTCTGTGCCTGCAAGGATCACCGCTCCGGTTCCATGTGGATCGTTGACCGGCGTCGGGCGATGATAGTAAAACACGAGATCCTCGCTTACTCCTGTGCCGGCACACACTCCTTCGATCTCGCCGTTCGGAAGAATTCTTGAGGCGACACCCTCCCAGCCTCGCACCGCAATCGAAGCATACCTCCGGTCGAGATATCCATTGTTCACGCTCCACGCGACGGCGTAAGTGAACATTGCACTGCACGAGGTCTCGAGAAAAGAATCCTCTTTGTCGAGCAGCTGATGCCATAATCCCTGAGCCCCCTGCCAGCGGGCGACGCCGAGAATATGCCGGCGCAGGAGCACAATGAGCGTATCGCGCATCGGATGGTTCTTCGGCAGCCGGTCCAGCAAATCCACCTGCGCCATCATCGCCCATCCGTTTGCCCGCCCCCAAAAGGCCACCCCCTGGTGATTCTCGTCCGAGTACCAGCAATGGGCCATCAGCCCTCTTGACGGTTCAAAAAGATGTTTGTGAAAATTAACAACCTGCCTGGCTGCATCATCGAAACACCGGACATCGCCGGTCAATTGTCCCATGCGGGAGAGGAACGCGACGCTCATGTAGAGATCGTCCGCCCAGATTGTCCACTTTTGCGGAACGGGACGGACAAGAGTACCGTCTTCGAAGCGAGACTGTTTTGCGGCGATGTAGGCGGCGGCTTGATCGATGTAGTCGCGGTAGCGCGCTTGCGTGTCACGCCGATACACCTCGATGAGACTGGCCCCCATCGCGCCGACATCGTCCAAATCTCCCATCACGATCCGCTGGCCGAAGGGATATTCCCATTTCGATTCGCCGTTGTATTTTTTTTCGAAGTATTGATAGTTGTCAAAATTGAATCGGATGTTCCTGATGGAAAAATTTGAGTACGCCGTATCGTGGAGCGCATCGCCCGCTTTTATCATGGCGATATTCAAGACGCCGTTCCAGTACCGCCAATCGTTACACGGGCTTTCGACGCGGAGCTGAGCATCCGCGGGCGCTTCGTTCGCCGAAGAGAATTCCTTGCTGCTCTTGCTGTCAACAAATCGGAAGGCGGCGTTCCTCATTACTGCCTCGACCGCAGCACGGAGTTCCTTTTCAGTATTCTGTCGTTCCTGAGCCTGTACCGTGGTCGGAGCGAATGAACCAAAGAGAGAAGAACAAAGAGATGAGAAAAGAAGAAATACTCCGAGCTTGCGAAAGGAAATTCTCTTAACGGAAGAACCAGTAATCGTTCTAGAGTGCATGATGGTACATGGAAGCCATTGAGGGTGTCCTCTTGCCTCATTTCCTGGCAAGGAAGATAAGAACAACCATCTACTATGTTCAGTATGAATTGCGAAACATCGGTTAACTGTGACGACGCACGAGATCAGGTTCCGGCGGCCGTGCTATTGGGGGAGCAGCCGATATTCCAATTGGCGAAACTGTGACCGCCGCTGAACGTCATGCGATGTCGTTCATCCTAACATGTCTGCTTGTTTTCGGCAGAGGTGAATTTAGTTTTCGCGCTCCGTGGAAATTCCTGCGGCCCGGCAATGAGGAAATTCGTTTACTCGTCAGTTCTGAACGGCGATGCCGGCAGCCCTTCTTTGTTGTAGAGATTAGCGCCGTCAGGATTATCCGACCAGGCGTATCTCACAGCAACCGGATTCAGAACTTTGCCGCTGGAGACAACAACATTGTCACCCTCTATCTTCGCATCTGCCCAGACAAATTTCTTATCGGGCCCGGCGATGGCAAAACACTTGAGTCCGGTTCCCTTCGCGATCAATCCGCCGCCGATATTAGAGAAGGTCAGGACGATCTTATTTCCGTCGGTCTTCATGGATTGGTAAAGCGGTCCGGAATAGACGACGTGGTCGTCTCCATACGCCACCTTTTGAGCGGCAAGCGCAAGCCGGTCGCCAACGTCTTTCTTGTCCAGCGGATGGATATCGTTCCACTCCCCGATGTCGATGGTGACAGCCATCCCAGTATTGGGCAATGAGAGCGCCTTGCACTGTGCCTCCCGCAGCAATGCCCAATCGCTTTCGGAAGGCTCGCTCTTGGTTTCCATGAAATTCGGCAGCTGCACGATAAGAAATGGAAAGTTCCCCTGCTTCCAGTTCTCTCTCCAGTCGCGCACAAGCGCCGGCAGAAGTTGACGGTACTCTATCGGTTTTGCCGCATTCGATTCCCCTTGGTACCAAACGACGCCTGTAATTCGATAATTTAACAGCGGAGCGAGCATTGCGTTATACAACCCGAGCGGTTTCCATCTAATAAATGTCTGGCTTGCGAGAGGCTCCATCGCGGCTCCAAGCCGATATTGCCAATCCCCCTTCAGGTCGACAGCACTATCTCCCGAAACGATCGCGTACGTTTTGTCCAGGACGAACCCGCCGTCTCCGGAACTATTGATAACGCGGATGGCGATCGTGTTCTCGCCTTTGTGAAGAAGTCCCGCGGGAATGCTGTATCTTCGCGGAGGATATTGATAGCTGGTTGTCCCGACAAAAACTCCGTTGACAAACGCGGAATCGGCATCAACGATCCTCCCCAGGATCAACGTTGCTTCCTTATCGATGAACGACAGTGGTATGTTTATTTTCTTCCTATACCAGACGACGCCGTTGACATGTCCCAGACTTGAGGTTGACCAGTATCCGGGAATTTTCATCGTCGGCCAGTCTGATGTGCTGAGAGCGGTGTCGTACCAAACATGCCGCGGGTCGGAATACGCTTTATCTTTTTCGTTTAGTAAATCATACCAGGCCTGGATCCGCGTGTTATCGCTGGTCTCGATCTGTTTGATCACAGTGCTGTCTTTGAATCGCTGGGCCTCTTTGTAATACGCAGGAAAATCTTTTAGCGCCCCTTCGCTCATCCATGATTCCGCCGGCGAGCCTCCCAGACTTGAATTGATCAATCCGATCGGAACTTTGTATTTCTCATACAATGCTTTTCCAAAAAAATATGCAACGGCTGAAAAATCAAGAACGTTCCGGGGGTTTGCGCTCTTCCAGCTCCCGTACGGCAGGTCCTTTTGAGGCGTGCTGAAGTTGTACGTCTGCGGAACATAAAATTGCCGGATAAAGACATTATTCGAATTCGCAATCTCGTTCTCATAGATCGGGCGCACCCCCTTCATGAGGAGTTCCATGTTTGATTGGCCGGAACAGACCCAGACATCTCCGATCATCACGTCATTGACGGTGACTACATTGCTTGCCTTGATTTGCAGAATATACGGCCCGCCCGCTTTTAACCCCGAAAGAGTCACAGACCAATCGCCGGCCTGATTTGCTTTTGTTCTATAGGTTGAGTCGATGAAATGAACAGAGACCTCTTCGTTACTCGCTGCCCATCCCCAGATCTTTGCTGCGGCACCTCGCTGCAAGACCATGCCGTCGCTGATGAGCCGCGGAAGCCGTACCTGGCTGAATGTTGAAGTGGACAGGAGAAACAAAAAAATACTAATAAGTCTGCGAGTGCTAATTCTTGGAGTCATATGATTAGATGATCAATATTTATAGAGTTTGATTTTCTGAATGCTGAATGATCCGCCCGGTAACAACATGTGCCTTCCCTGATGATCCTGATCTCCGTTCATGCGGCGACCGGCAACCCATTTTCCATGAACAAATTTACCTTCATCGATGCTCGCTATGCCGGCGATGCTGCCGTCGCTTGTTCGCGGCTCAAAGGTGACAATGATCCCGCTCCCGGCGACCAGGAACTCATCGGGAGAAAGCATGATGATCATACCGCCGACCCTCGGCGTATCGACGCCGGGCCGGAATGCATACCGCCAGCTAAATTCGTGCTTGAAATTGAAAGTGAAATCTCCCAGCTTGACAACTTCCGTTTGATTTGCGCTGTCCAGCAATACGCCGGACATAGATCCTTTACCCTGATTCTCGATGATAAGCGACTCCAGTTGATGGAGTATGTCATACGCGTTTGAAACCTGGTTATTTTCCGGATTAGGAAGCGATTCAATCGAGAACGGACTGTACCCCATCGCATTGTGCCCTGCAATCGCATAGAATGCATTCGCCATGCTCTGGTTATTGTCTGCTTCGGGTATGAACATTGAATTCCCGGGACAATCATATTTCCTGCACCACTCCGCGAAATTGTTGAAATAGATATCGGGAGCTAGAAAATCTATCGCCGGCGCCGCCGCCTTCCAGATATCGAAAAGATGAGGAAGGGGGCCTGCACTCGGATACTGGCCGGGCATGTACCCCGGACGGATCAGCGCTGCATTGACATACATGGGCAAAGGGTATTCTCTCTTTCCGGCTTCAGCGACATAGTTGGCGTATTGAGCAAAATACCATGCCATGAATAGTTCGTCCGTCTGGAGGCTTTTTCCGAATATTTCTTCCCATGTGCCGGAAGATTTAAAGTTGTTATTCTTCCACAATTCATAAAGTTCAGGCGTCAACGAATCCTGGTTTTTCCGGAGATACATCATCAAGTTCGAAGGCACCTGTTCCGAAAACGCTTTATTCGCGAGACCGCAGTAATCTCTCGCGTCCGGAATCATCCCTATTTCGTTCTCGACCTGCATCATGATAACCGTGTGCTTCGTGCCGTCAACTGCTCGAATATGCTTCATCAAGGCTGCAAAAGCGTGGGCGTCGGTATTCATGTTTTCATCGCTGAACGGGGTGAGTATCTCTTCAGCTTTGCCATCCATTGTCTTCGCACGGGGAAAACGCTGCTGATCTGTTTTTGTCCAAAGAGGCATGTAACACGACATGCTGTTCTTCCAGGTCCCAAACCAGAGGAAGACCAATTTTAGATTGTGTTCTCTGGCTGCGTTAATAGAGCTATCGACGAGTGTAAAATCGAATTTTCCCGGCGTTGCGACGGATACTTCAGAAGGTTCGAGGAATTCCCAGTACACGGGGACGAGGACGGTATTCAAATGCATCTTTGCAAGTGAGGGCCATACAGAATCCATGTATTCAACGTTGGATGCACTTGAATTTCCTAATTCACCTCCAAGCATCAGGAATGGTTTTCCGTCGACGATCAGCTGGATTGCAGCCCCCTGCTTTACCAGGTGAGGCGTGCCGGAAATGTCTTCTGCATTCTTCGACTGAGCGATTGCGGAGTGAACCAACATCGATGAAACAACGATGAACAGCGCGAGTTTTTGTACGGACATGGCTACAGTATTCCGATTGAAATTATGCACGCGAACTTGATTCTGCCAAGATCGGCAGTATTTGCCGGACTTCATTTCCCTCTCTCAGCATTTTCATTTCACCAGCAACGATTTCTTCATTGAGACATATTCACCGGCAAGAATTCTATAGAAGTAAACTCCGCTCGGAAGATCGCTCGCGTCGAATTGGACCGTATGAACGCCTGCGTTCATTCGACCGTCCACCAGCGTTCGTACTTCTCTGCCGAGAATGTCGTACACTTTCAGCATCACCAAACTGTTTATTGGTAACTGATAGCTTATCATAGTGGCCGGGTTAAACGGATTCGGATAGTTTTGGGAGAGAGCAAATTCTCTGAGAATGTTCCCGGCATCTTTTACCCCGAGCAATAATCCCGTAGTGAAATAACCGGCAGAGGAAAACGGACCGGCTCCCGCCGAATCAATGCCGCACACACGCCAGTAAAATATCGTCGAGTCATCGAGGACCGTGCTCGGGGTTGCAGTGGTATCTGCCACGGTCGTATCTGCGAGCACCAGCTGAAATTGATTATCCAATGCGACCTGAAGTTCATACGTCACGGCGTGAAGTGCAGATTGCCAGATATAGGTCGGCTTCTTCGCAGAGTTCGTGATGCTGCGCGGTGAAACAAGAGAGGGAGCGGCAGGGAGCGGACCTTTTTTGATATAATTGCGTACCCATTGAAGCGCAGGACGCTCGCTTCCATCCGTTCGTAATAAATACGTATTGGGATGAGCATTCCAGACATCGCTCTGTATGTATCCCCACAGCGTCATCCCCTTTACGCCCGGATCTTCCCAGAAGATCGGAAAGTAAGTCTGATACTGTGCAAGCTGGTCCGCATCGTTCGGTTCATCGATATCGAATTCCGAAATGTACACCGGAAGCCCGGTCGCGCTTATGACCCTGTCAAGATTGGACTTGATCGTATTAATATTATACACGTAGATATTGCTCGTCGCGTGGACCTGGCTCCGGAATTCGAAATAGTGCCCCTGTATTCCGATTCCGTCGATGAGCCCCCTCACCTTAAGCGTGTCGATGAGTTTGATATAATTTGTGGTAGCGGTGTTGTCCTGCAAAATGTTGTAGTCGTTAACCAGCAGTTTCGTGCCGCACGAAGAGTACTGCCTTGCCCATTGAAACGCCGTGACGACCCAATCCCAACCCGTTGCTCCGTTTCCGCCCAGCGCTTTCATGTATGGGGGTGGCGCATGGAACGGCTCGTTGACGACGTCGATAAACGACAACGAATCGTACCGCTGGCAAACTTGCTGAATCCACTGTGCCACCGCGGCCCTTTGATCGGCCGAGTCAAGCGAGGTAATCCATGTCGGCTGCTGGCTTCCCCAGACAAGATTATGTTCCTTAAAGGGAAAGTTTCTCGCTATCGCATAATTATAGATGTGGTCCAGACCGTCCCACGTGTAGTATCCCTGACCCTGTTCTACCGTACCCCATTTGCCGTCATTCCCGGGCGTGACCTGATTCCAATACTGGTCAAGGTTCGGCCAAATACTGCTGCTCGTCGCGCATCCTAAGAACTTGTCGCGGCCATTCGCCAGCGGCTGAGAGAATGCCGAATCCGGGATGATCCCGCTGAGAAGAAACATCGCTGCGAATATCATTGTCCGAGCAGTCAAGATCGTGGACAAAGGCCATCGTGACAAGTAAAGAAAAGAACATCTGCGCTTGCAGGTTTTCATATGCCACTTTCTTAGAAATATTTCTGCCGGCAAATTCAATCGGCGGGTAAGCACAATGCAGGCACTTACTCAAGTGCATTGATTCTTCATGAGCACCGTCACCGGTGTTACGGAGTCGGCGGATATGCTCCAACGTACGGGTTTTCTTCTCTTGATTGGCCGATAATTTTTCTGATCTCCGGAGGGAGCTGCGTTCCTGATTTCGATCCGGGAGCTCCTTGCAGCAATTCATAGTTTCCGAGCTCCATGCTTTTAAATATCGGCAGACTGTAATTGACATATTCTGCGCTGTTGGCCGCAAATTCAGGATACGCTTTCTGAAGAGACGTTAAGGAATCGAATCCAATCTGACATCTTTCATTGTTCGCCGGGCTCCATTCTATTAATGGATATGACGGCGTGTCAGTGCACCGCACGAAGACGTCGTGATCGAATTGACTGAGCAGTGGTCTGGTCAGCTGCTTGCAAACCGACGGAGGCTGCCAAACGAACAGCAGCGGCCTCTTAAAACTCTTATCGCCCGTAAGCAGATTGTTGACGAAAACATGCCCATCGCGTTTATCAACATCGGGCCCTGTGCTGGAGTGCCAGCCAAAATGGTCGCCCGCAGGAACTCTTCCGTTCCGCCCAAAACATGCCATACTGTTGACGAACGTATTTTGGTAGACGCGAACATTGGAACTGTTGAGCACCATCATGCCGTGGTCGCAGTTAACAAAAACATTTCCGGCGCAAACCGCCCCCTTCGAGATCTCAAAAAAGAACCCATTGTCGCTCGGCCATACCTGATCCGTGGGAGTTGTTTTTTCGACATGGCCGACACCCACGATCATGTTGTTCACAAAAACTCCATCCACTTCGCCGACATCGTACCAAACACCGTTTGAGTTGGGAAGGTCGATGATCAGATTGTCACGGCACACAGCCCGGTAGCATTGATTGAAGATTTTGACCGCCGCAGGGTAGTATCCGGTGATATGTTCGATATTATTGCGAGTGAAAATATTCCCTTCCAGCAGGATGTCGTTCGAGCCGATAACGTACACTCCTTCCGTGCTGGTGTCGCTGATTTTGCAGTGCCGCATTGTAAAACGGTCTCCTCGAAAATAGCCTGCCACCCGCGAGCAAAACGAGATCGTACAGTCTTCGAGAACCGAGCCGATGACATCTTTTCCATGTTGGGATTCATCGGACAAACCCACCGGTTCTGTCC
>Ga0265319_1000203_pt1 | contig 44998 bp, 37 predicted proteins | sample 4824metaG_FD_192443 | JGI IMG/M metagenome (GOLD analysis project Ga0265319, IMG submission 192443) | Rhizosphere microbial communities from Carex aquatilis grown in University of Washington, Seatle, WA, United States - 4-8-24 metaG | ecosystem: Host-associated > Plants > Roots > Rhizosphere >...
CGGGGAGCTGGTCGGGGTCGAGCGCGGGGAGCGGGTCGGGGTCGAGCGCGGGGAGCGGGTCGGGGTCGAGCGCGGGGAGCGGGTCGAGCTCAGGGTCGGGGTCGAGGGCCGATCCCGACGGAGGGGCTGGGCTCGGGACTTCCTACGCCGGACAGTACAATCTCGGACCTGTCGACTGGCAGGAAACGCAATGGCACAATGCCTGCGCTCCTTATCCCGCCAGCGTACAAGCGGAGGAGGGGACCCTTCTCGCCGGGCTCAATACCCAACACATCGACGGGGGCCGCCTCTGCGACGCCTGCGTCCGAATTCAGGCCGCAAACGGAAAGTCCGTGATCGCTCGCGTCGTCACCTATGGCATCACGGGCCCCAACGATATCGACGTCAGCGCGGAGGTGTGCGCGGCCCTCGCCGGCACCGCCGACTGCAACGTCTTTCCTCGCAACATGACCTGGCAGCTCGCCGAGTGTCCCATGAGCGGACCGATTCAATACGAGTTTCAGACCCAAGCGAACGTCTATTGGACGAGCTTCTGGGTACGAAACGAACGGATGCCGCTCAGCAAGGTCGAGGTGAAGAGCCAGAACCATACGAGCTGGACCGCGCTCTCCTGGGGCACGGACGGTACGCTCACCGACTCGAGCGGATTCGGATCCGGCCCGTTCTCGGTCCGCCTGACCGCCACCGACGGCCAGCAGATCACTGACACCTTCCCGTCGTTCAACGCGGGTGACCTGCTCACGTCCAGCGGTCAGTTTCAGTGAATGCGCTCGATCACCGCCGTCCCACAGTCGGCCGTAGTCGACTTCCCGCCCAAGTCCGCTGGAATCACGCCGGCGTCGACGGCAGCGTCGACCGCGCGCTCGATTGCGCGCGCGGCCTCTTCGGCTTGCAGCGAATGCCGAAGAAGCATCGCCACGCTCAGGACGGTTCCATAGGGATTCGCGATGCCGCGGCCCGCGATGTCGGGCGCCGAGCCGTGAATCGGCTCGTAGAGACCGAGCCGGCCCTCTCCCAACGAAGCCGAGGGCAACATCCCGATGGAACCGGCGAGGACCGACGCTTCATCGCTCAGAATGTCCCCGAAGAGATTCTCCGTGACGATGACGTCGTAGTCCCCGGGGCTGCGAATGAGTCGCATGGCAGCGGCGTCGACGAGCTCGTGCACGAGCGTGATTTCTGGGAACTCTTTGCCGATCCGCGTGGAGACCTCGCGCCAGAGGCGCGACGTATCGAGGACGTTCGCCTTGTCGATCGACGTCACGCGGCGGCGTCGGGTCCGGGCCATCGAGAACGCGAGCCGGACGACTCGCTCGACCTCACCGGTCGTGTATATGCAAGTATCGAACGCGCGGTCTCCCTCGCGTCCACGCGCTCCGAAATAGATGCCTCCGGTCAGCTCGCGGACGACGACGAGGTCGACGCCCTTCAGGAGCTCTGCCCGCAGCGGCGCACGCTCAATCAACCTGGGATGCGGAGCGACGGGTCGCAAGTTCGCGTACGTGCCCAGCCCCTTGCGAAGGGCCAGAAGCCCGGCCTCCGGTCGACGGGGTCCTTCGAGCGTTTCCCACTTGGGACCGCCGACCGCGCCGAGCAACACCGCGTCGGATCGGAGGCACAGGTCGAGGGTGGACTGCGGAAGCGGAACCCCGGTCAGGTCGATCGCACAACCGCCCATCGGAGCGGACACGAGCTCGATCGTGGCGCCATAGCGACGGGCTACGGCGCCGAGAACACGCGTTGCCTCCGCCGTGATCTCCGGACCGATTCCGTCCCCCGGAAGGACTGCCACGAGGCTCATGGCGACGCCTCCACCTGCTTCTCGTACGCGGCGATGGAATCGACCTGGGCGAGCAGCAGGCCCAACTCATCGACGCCGGCCATGAGACAGTGTCGCGAAAAAGGGTCCAAGGAAAACGCCGCGCTCGGCCCGCCATCTTCGATAAACACCGCGAGCTTGTCCAAGTCGATCACCACCTCAGCGCCAGGAGATGCCGTCAGGCGAGCGTGAAAAGGCTCGTCGACGACGACGGGAACGATGCCGTTCTTGATCGCGTTGGCGCGGAAGATGTCTGCGATCCCCAGCGCAATGATGGCGCGGAAGCCGGCGTCGAAAAGTGCCCACGGAGCATGTTCGCGCGAAGAGCCGCAGCCGAAGTTGCGCCCGGCCACCAGCACGTGCGCGCCGCGCGCCTCCGGACGATCGAGCGGGAAGTCCGGGCCGCGGCGATCCGCGAACAGATGGGCACCCAGACCCGCGCGCGAGGTCGTTTTCAGAAAGCGCGCTGGGATGATCTGGTCGGTGTCCGCGTCGTCGATCGGCAAAAGAACGAAGCGGGAGCGGATGGTACGGATCGGTTCCATGGGTTCGTCTTCGGTTGAGGATGGGTCGGAGGCGTAACCGCTCCGAGATCTCGTCAGTCGATGAGCTCTCGGACGTCGGTGACCCGACCGGTCACGGCGGCAGCAGCGGCGGTGAGCGGGCTCGCGAGGAACGTCCGCCCTCCTGGCCCCTGGCGGCCTTCGAAGTTGCGATTGCTCGTGCTCACTGCGTACTGACCCGCGTCGAGACGGTCGCCGTTCATCGCGATGCACATCGAGCAGCCGGGTTCGCGCCACTCTGCGCCGGCTTCCAGGAAGACGCGGTCGAGACCCTCGGCCTCGGCGCGGTGCTTGACCTGCTGGGACCCGGCGACGACGAGCATGCGCACGCCCGGCGCTACGTGGCGTCCGCGCATCACCGTCGCTGCCTGGCGCAGATCGCTCAGGCGCGCGTTCGTGCAGCTTCCGACGAAGACCACGTCGACCCGGTGCCCGAGCAGCGGTTTGCCGGCCTCGACACCCATATACGCGAGCGCGCGGGCGCGAGTCGTGTCGCCGTTCGCCTCCGGAACGGGCGACCCAATGGGAATCGCGGTTGAGGGGTCGGTGCCGAAGGTGATCATCGGCGAGAGTTGCGAAGCATCCAGCGACACTTCTCGATCGAACGACGCGTCGTCATCGGTTCGAAGGTCCCGCCAGCGAGAGAGGGATCGCTCCCATGACGGCCCTTGCGGCGCCTCCGGGCACTTCGCGAGCCATTCGAAAGTCGTGTCGTCGGGGGCGACCATGCCGGCGCGGGCGCCGCCTTCGATGGTCATGTTGCACACGGTCATGCGCTCTTCCATGCTCATCGCGCGGATGGTGGAGCCCGCGTACTCGATCACGTGGCGGGCGCCGCCCGCCGTTCCGATCTTGGCGATCAGCGCGAGAACGACGTCCTTTGCGGTCACGCCCCGAGGCGGCTTGCCGTCGATGGTCGCGCGCATCGTGCGAGGGCGACGCTGGAGGAGGCACTGGGTAGCCAGAACGTGCCCGACCTCGCTCGTACCGATCCCGAACGCCAGCGCCCCGAACGCACCGTGCGTGCTCGTGTGGCTGTCGCCGCAGGTAATGGTCATGCCCGGACGTGTCAACCCGAGCTCCGGCGCGATGACGTGGACGATCCCTTGGTGGTCGTCTCCGAGCGCATAAAGACGAATGCCTTGTTCGCGGCAGTTGCGCTCGAGGCGATCGATCTGCGCCTTCGCGTCCTGGTCGGCGACCACCCGCGGCCCGCGCGCGGGGCGTGGCGTCGTCGGCGTCGAGTGGTCCATCGTCGCCACGGTTCGGTCTGGGCGTCGCACCCGCAGGCCCCGCTCGCGCAGAACCTCGAATGCCTGCGGCGACGTCACTTCGTGGACGAGGTGCAGGTCGACGTACAAAACCGCTGGCGTCGACTCCGACTCGGGGGCGACCACGTGGCCGCTCCACACTTTTCCGAAGAGCGTAGATTCGCTCACGATGCCGCTCCCATGTTTCGACCGCGCCCTTGCGGAGCCGACGGCCCGTCCGCGTCTCCCGGCGTGGCGTGGTCAACGTTCAACGAGCCGCCGTCGGTCGCGACACGAGGGGACTCATGACGCAGCACGCAAAGCTCATAGCTGTCGAGGAGCGCTTGGCAACTCGCCTCGATGATGCTCTCGGAACAGCCGACGGTGATCCAGCGGGCGTCGCCGTGCGCCGCCTCGAGCAGCACGCGGGTCGTCGCCGCGGTGGCGCGCTCGGGGTCCAGGATGCGGACCTTGTAGTCCACGAGCCGCAGCCGTTCGAGCTCGGCAAAGCGAGGGACCAGGGTTTGCCGCAGAGCGCGATCCAGCGCGTCGACCGGACCGCTGCCCTCCGCCTCGGTGCTTACCGCGTCGGCCTGCACGCGGAGCGTGACGGAGGCCTTTGTCGCCATCCCTTTGTGGATGTCCGTCCGCGAAACGACCGTGATGTCGACGATTTCGAAGGGAGCGACGTAACCGTCTTGGGCCCTCCGCATCACGAGCTCCACCGTGCCGTCCGCGGCCTCGAGCTGGAAGCCCCTATTTTCCATGTCTTTGACCCGGGCGAGCACCGCTGCTTCCTGATCGCCCACGTCCAGCCCGAGCGACCTTGCGCGCGCCCGGAGATTGCCGCGTCCGGAAAGCTCCGAGACGAGAATGCGCCGGACGTTTCCCACGGCGGCGGGGGGCACGTGCTCGTACGCACCCTCGAGCCGCTCCGAGGCGGCGGCATGATAACCCGCTTTGTGGGCGAACGCGGCGGCACCCACGTACGGCGCGAACGGATCCGGAGCGATGTTCGCGATCTCGCTCGCCCGCCGTGAGAGCTCGGTCAGGCGACGCAGCGCTCGCTCGTCGACGCAGCTCTTCGCGAGCTTCAACGTGAGCGTGGGCGCGAGCGAGATCAGATTCGCGTTGCCGCACCGCTCGCCCCAGCCGTTGATCGTTCCCTGGACCATCTGCGCGCCAGCTTCCACGGCGGCGAGGCTGTTCGCGACGGCGAGCTCCGAGTCGTTGTGCGTGTGAACCCCGATCCGCGTGCCCTCGAAGGGCGCAAGGGCAGCGCGGGTCTCGCCGACGACGCGACCCACCCACGCGGGCAGGCTGCCCCCGTTGGTGTCACATAAGACGATCCAGTCGGCCCCGGCCGCGGCCGCGGCGTGCACGGACGCGAGAGCGTACTTTCGATCCTCGCCCATCGCGTCGAAGAAATGCTCCGCGTCGAACACCACTTCGCGCCCGCGTTGCTTTGCGAAGGCCACGCTCTCGGCGATCATCGCGAGGTTCTCTTCCACGGAGACGCCGAGCACGTGCACGACGTGCCGCCGCGACGACTTGCCGACGAAGGCTACCGTAGGGGTTTCGGCGGCGATAAGGGTACGCAAGTTGATGTCGCTGTCGGCGCGGACTCCGGCGCGACGGGTCCCGCCGAAGGCCACGAGCTTCGCGTGGCGAGGCTTTGCGCGACGGAAGAACTCCGCGTCACGGGGGTTGGACGACGGGAAGCCGCCTTCGATGTAAGGAACGCCGAACTCGTCGAGCAGATCCAGGATGCGGATCTTGTCGTCCAGCGAAAACCCAAGTCCTTCGCGCTGCGCCCCATCGCGCAACGTCGTGTCGTAAAGCCATACGTCCATGAGTCAGGGACCCCAGTGCAGCATGGCGCGTCCTTCGAGAATGGAGCGCAGGTCGTCGTCGTCGATCTCTTTCTTGTGCTCGGCCACGCGCTTGACCATTGCGAGCGCGTCGTCGAGGCGCTCTTCGCGCACGCTGAAGCCGAGCTGCTCGAGCCGCTTGCGAAGCGCGTGCCGACCGCTGTGCTTGCCCAGCACCAGGCGCGACGTGCCGAAGCCGACGTCTTCGGGCCGCATCACCTCGTATGTGGCTCGATTGGCGAGAACGCCGTGCTGATGAATCCCCGACTCGTGCGCGAAGGCGTTCGAGCCGACGACCGCCTTGTTGGGGGGAACGGTGAATCCGGTGATGCGGGACACGAGGCGGCTCGTCGGACAGAGCAGGCGTGCCTGGATGCCAACGCTCACGCCGAGGTAGTCGCGACGGGTGATCATGGCCATCACGATCTCTTCGAGGGCGCAATTGCCGGCGCGCTCGCCGAGGCCGTTGATCGTACAAGCAACCTGGCGCGCCCCGGCCTCGACCGCCGCGAAGCTGTTGGCGACCGCGAGGCCCAGGTCGTCGTGGCAGTCAGTGCTGAGCGTCACCCCCTCGATGCCGTGTACACCAGCGCGCAGATTGCGAAAGATCGCGGCAATCTCCGTGGGGACGGAGTACCCGACCGTGTCCGGAATGTTGATGGTCTTTGCGCCGGCCGCGATCGCCCGCTCGACCACCTCCGCGAGAAAGTCCGGCTCCGTTCGACAAGCGTCTTCCGCCGAGAACTCGATGTCCTCCCACCGGGATCGCGCGTACGAGACGCCTTCCGAGACGGTCGCCAGAATCTGTTCGCGCGACATCCGCAGCTTGTGCTCGCGGTGGATGGGGCTCGTCGCGAGAAACACGTGAATCCTTTTTCGCGTCGCGTCGCGCACCGCCTCGACCGCGCGGTCGATGTCCTCGCGGACGCAGCGCGCGAGGGCGCAAATCATCGGGCCCTCGATCGTGCGCGCGATGGCCCGCACGCCCTCGAATACGCCGAGCGACGCGGCCGGGAACCCGGCCTCGATGGCGTCGACATGCAGGTCCCGCAGGGCACGCGCGATCTCTAGCTTCTCTTCCAGCGTGATCGAAACGCCAGGAGACTGTTCGCCGTCGCGCAATGTCGTATCGAAGATGGCTACGTAGGGCTGCGTTGCGCTCATGGCTTCAGACCTCTTTCGCGCGAACGCCGGCGAGCCGGGGCACTTGCGCTTCGCTCTCGTCGAGATGAACCGACTCCACCTCGATCAAGCGCTCGACCTGACGCGCGAGTATCTCGGGGGATCGATCCCCCTCGAGCGTCGCATGCACGGTCATCGTCGAACCGTCGCGGGAGGCTCGTGCCTCCAGCGCGGAGACCTGCCAGGCGCGGCGGCGAAAGAGGCCGATCAAACGCTCGAGCTCTCCTTCTGAACGCCGCAGTCGAACTACGATTCTCATCGCGCCCCTCCCGCCGCTGGGCGCGGCGTTTTGTGATCGTCGTCGAGCATCGAAGAGTTCGCGGCACCCGGTTTGACGATCGGCCACACGTTCGCTGCCGGGTCCACGACAACATGGCATAGCAGCGGTCCCGGCCCGCCGACGATCCGCTCCACCGCTTGCTCGACCTGGTCGGCGCGGTCCACCCGGAACGCCGGGATCCCGAAGGCCTCTGCGACGCGCACGAAGTCGGGGTTGTCGCTCAGGTCGATCTCGCTGTAGCGCTCCTCGTGAAAGAGCTCCTGCCACTGGCGCACAAGCCCCAGCCCGCGGTTGTCGACCAGCACGATCCGCAGCGGCAGGGCATACCGCACGACGGTCGCCAGCTCCTGAAGGTTCATCATGATCGATCCGTCGCCGGTGACCGTGATCACGAGCGACCCGGGACGGGCGAAGCACGCGCCCACCGCAGCGGGGAGCCCGAATCCCATCGCCCCCAGTCCACCGCTCGTCAGATGGCGATCGGGGGAGTCGAAGTGGACGTGCTGCGCCACCCACATCTGGTGCTGGCCGACGTCGCAGGCGAAGGTCGCGTCGCGCGGCGCCCGATCCGAGAGCCGCCGCAGGAGCGTCGGCGCGTGCACGCGCGCGTCGCGAGGGGAGGGGTCCAGCACGTATTGGCGCTTCCACTGGAGGCATTCCGTCCGCCATGGCTCGATGTTGTCCAGGGGACGGGCCAGCTCTCGCAGCGCCACGCGCGCGTCGCCGACGAGGGCGACGTTGGCTCGCCGCAGCTTTCCCACTTCGGCCGCGTCGATGTCGATGTGAATGACTTCGGCGTGCGGCGCGAAGTCCGCGAGCTTCTCGGTGGCGCGATCGTCGAACCGGGCACACGCGCACAGCAGCAGGTCGGCCTCTTGGACCGCGTAGTTGGCGGCTTTCGTCCCGTGCATTCCGAGCATTCCGAGGGCCAGCGGGTGGTCGGTGGGGACGCTCCCGAGGGCCATCAGGGTCGACACGAACGGGAGGCGCGTCGTCTCGACCAGCGCGCGGAGCTCAGGAATGGCGCGCGCACGGCGGACTCCGCCACCGATGTAGAGCAGGGGTTTGCGCGCCCGCTCCAGCGCACGAATGGCGCGCCCGATGGCCTCGGGATCCGGCGCCTTGACGGGATCCGGCACCGACGCCAACCGAACCGTCGGAGGGACGCGATCGTCGACCGGGGCGTACGCAACGTCTTTCGGGATGTCGACCAGCACGGGCCCCGGGCGCCCGCTCCGCGCGATTCGAAACGCTTCGCGCACGACGTCGCTCATGTCCGCGGCTCGCCGGACGACGAAGCCGTGCTTGACCACGGGCATCGTCATCCCGAGCACGTCGAGCTCCTGGAACGCGTCGGTTCCCATCAGCGTCGTCGCCACTTGCCCGGTGATGATGACCATCGGCACCGAGTCGGCGAACGCGTCGGCGATTCCGGTGACCAGGTTCGTGGCCCCGGGTCCTGACGTCGCGATGCAAACGCCGACCTGACCGGTCGCGCGCGCCCAGCCGTTGGCCGCGAACGCCGCGGCCTGCTCGTGACGTACCAGGATGTGGCGCAGCTTCGAGTCGACTAGCGCGTCGTAGACGGGGAGAATCGCACCCCCCGGATAGCCGAAGACGATGTCGACGCCTTCGGCCTCGAGCGCCCGCACGAGAGCGGCGGCCGCATTCATCGTTTGACCTCGGTCAGGTGTGCGCCGCGCGCCGGCGCCGACGAGGTCGCGCCGGAACCGGCGGCCGCGCCGTCGCGGTCTCCCTCGGAGAGCCAGGACATGCGCTCGCGCAGCTTGGCGCCGACCTTCTCGATCGGGTGCTCGAGGTCGCGGGCCATCAGTCGCGAATAGCGTGGCCGCCCCGCCTGGTCTTCGAGGATCCACTCGCTCGCGAACGCTCCGGAGCGGATCTCTTCGAGCACTGTACGCATCGTCTCGCGCACGTGGGCGTCGACGATGCGCGGCCCGCGCGACAGGTCGCCGTACTTGGCGGTCTCACTGACGAAGCGGTGCATCTTCGCAAAACCACCCTCGTAGAGTAGATCGACGATGAGCTTGAGCTCGTGCAAGCACTCGAAGTACGCGATCTCCGGCTGATAGCCGGCGTCGGTGAGCGTTTCGAAGGCAGCCGCCACGAGCTCGGTCACGCCGCCGCAGAGGACCGCCTGCTCGCCGAACAGGTCGGTTTCCGTCTCCTCGGCGAAAGTCGTCTCGAGCACCGCGGCGCGCGTGCCGCCGATGCCGCGTGCGTACCCGAGCGCCCGGTCGCGCGCGTGGCCCGTCGCGTCCTGATGCACCGCGAGCAGGCACGGGACGCCGTGCCCCTGCGTGTACGTGCGCCGCACGAGCCGCCCGGGCGCTTTGGGCGCGATGAGAGTCACGTCCACTTCGCGCGGAGGTGTGATGCGGCCGTAGTGGATGGCGAAGCCGTGCGCGAAAAGGAGCATGGCGCCTTGGCGCAGATGAGGCGCCACCTCTTCTTGCCAGACGCGCGGCTGTGCCATGTCGGGCACGAGCATGGCGACGATATCGGCGTCGGCGACCGCCTCGGTCACGGAGCGCGGCTTGAAGCCGTCGCGCTCGGCGAGCGCCCACGTAGCGCCTCCGCGACGGAGGCCGACGAGCACTTCGCGTCCGTCGTCGCGCAGATTGAGCGCGTGCGCGCGTCCCTGGCTGCCGTATCCCACGACGGCGATGCGTTTGTCGGAAAAAGAAGAGGCGGTGTCGGAAGCGTTCTGGGTCCTCATGATTCACATTTCCTTTGCGTTCTCGGTCAATGGGGATGAAAAAAAACCCCCGCACCGTCTGCCGGTGCGGGGGCCGCGGTGGCGTCTACTGACGCTTCACCTTGGCGGCCCGCACCCGGCCTCAAGGAGGCCGAGAATGCCGATGGGAATGAGAACGATGGACGACCGCACGTCTGCTACGACGCTAGTCGCAGCCAGAGAGCGGGCGAACAAAACATCCTTCATGGCGGACCGGAGCCTACCTCTGGAATAGACGCGGGTCAACCATCTCCGCGGCGCGTCACCCGGGAGACGCGATTTGGACTGCCGCGCCGCTCTTGGAAAGGAGCGAGATGCTTCGCGATGGTGCCATGCACGTCGAGCTCTCTTCCGATACGCACGTCCTCATCGATCTCCGGGCGACAGGCCTGCTTCGTGCGGTCGCGCACAATCCAACGCTCCATGTGAGCCTCGCGCCTTGGGCGGTCGATGTGGCCGACGCCGCAGCGATCGACGTGCCCATCGACCTCCGCTTCCCCGCGGCCGCCATCGAGCCGCCCGCCGACCTCGAACCCTCCGATCGCGAGAAGATGCGTGAGAACATATGCGGGCGCGACGTGCTCGACGCGACCCGGTTTTCGTCGATCGATTTCCACGGGCGCTACGTGGGCACGCTCGAAGGCGGGAGGCTGTCGGGGAGCCTTGGCGTGCGAGGAGCGCCTCGACCGATCGGGATGGCCCTCACCTCGGCACCTGGGCCGGCACCGGGAGAGGTGAGGACGAGCACGGCGGGCGCCCGGAAGAGAATCGAGCTCCGAGGCTTTTGGGAGGGCCGGCTGACCGACCTGGGGATCCGCCCGTACCGAGCACTTCTTGGCGCCCTCAAGCTCGACGACTGGATCCGCCTCCGTCTGGAAAGCATCCTGTCCGTCCGTTGACGCGAGTCCCATGGCTGGGGTAAAGGCTGCATCAAAGGTCCCCAGCTAAGGGTTCGCAATCATGTCCAAGATGAAGCTCAAGCCTGGCATCGTCACCGGTTCCGCTTTGCAAGAACTGTTCGGATACATGAAGAGCGTGCCCTGTGCGCTCCCAGCGGTCAATTGCATCGGGTCGTCCACCGTGGTCGCCGCTCTTCAAGCCGCGAAAGAGGCCAAGAGCCCGGTCATCATCCAGTTCTCCAACGGGGGAGCACACTTTTTCGCCGGCAAGTTCTTGGACAACAAGAACGAGAAGGCCGCCATCGTGGGCGGCGTCGCCGGCGCGCATTACGTGCGCAACCTGGCCGAAGCCTACGGGGTCGCGGTGGTCCTTCACACGGACCACGCGGCGAAGAAGCTTCTGCCGTGGGTCGAGGGAATGCTCGACCACGGCGAGCGATACTTCGCCAAGCACGGAGAGCCGCTTTTCTCGTCACACATGCTCGACCTCTCCGAAGAGCCTCTCCATGAGAACTTGGAGATCAGCGCGCGGATCCTCAAGCGGATGGCCGCGATGAAGATGACCCTCGAAATCGAGCTCGGCGTCACCGGGGGCGAGGAAGACGGCGTCGACAACGCCGGTGTCGACAACGCGAAGCTCTACACGCAGCCTTCGGACGTCCTCGCTGCATACGACGCGCTGAAGCCGATCGGCGCATTCACGGTCGCTGCGTCATTCGGAAACACCCACGGCGTGTACAAGCCGGGAAACGTGCAGCTTCGGCCGCCCATTCTCAAGAATTCGCAAGACGCGATTCAGAAGGAGCGCAAGACGGGCCCGAAGCCGGTCGACTTCGTCTTCCACGGCGGCTCGGGATCCTCGCGCGAAGAGATTCGCGAGGCGGTTTCGTACGGCGTCGTCAAGATGAACATCGACACCGACCCGCAATGGGCGTTCTGCCAGCCCATCAAGAAGTACATGGACGACAAGAGCGCGTACTTGCAGGGGCAGCTCGGCAACCCGGAAGGTCCGGACAAGCCGAACAAGAAGTACATCGACCCTCGCGGGTGGCTCCACCTCGGTGAAAAAGGGATGGCCGCGCGGATCCTCGAGTCGTTCAAAGACCTCAATTCGTTCGGCCAGTTCGATCTCTGAGCGACGGCCCGGCATTGGCGGCGTCGGGCGGCTTGGCGGGTCTCTTGCCTCTTTTTCGCCGGCGGCTCACGTTACCCACGCCAGTGGCCGTGGCGCTCGCCCCGGGCGCCGACCAAAATGGTCTGGCTACGATGCTCGCGGACTTGGTCCGCCAGAATCTCGAGGCCAAACCGCACAAGACGGCGGACTTCTTTGCCCTTGCCGGAAGTGTCGCACGCATCGCGATCGTGGCCGTCGACGTCGACGTGGCGCTGACGCTGTCGTTCGAGCCGGGGGGCAAGCTCACGGTCCACGATGGCATCGTCGGTATTCCCGACGTGACCGTGCGCGGCCCGTCCGAGGCGATCATGGCGCTCTCGAATCTCCCGCTCGCGACGCCGCTAGGCCTGCCCATCCCCCGCCGCGGCGATCATGAGGCGGCGCGAGCGGTCGGAACGGTCCTCCGCGCCATGCGCCAAAGCAAGCTTCACACCTACGGATTGCTGTTCCACCCCATCCTGGTAGCAAGGCTAACAAGGGTAATGAGCATCCACGGCTGAGCCAGAGCGGTGCGCCAGGACCAACTTCCGGGCACGGGCACGGGCACGGGCACGGGCACGGGCACGGGCACGGGCACGGGTGTCCACCCCAAGACTGGAAGGGCGACGATTTTCGCAGAGACCAAGCGAGGCCCAGGAGGCGAGCGAGGCGTACGACCGTACGCCGCAGCGAGCCGACGCCGGCATCGCGCCGGTCTCGGCGAAAAGCGCCGCCCTTCCAGCTTGACGGGGGAGGAGGGGGCCCGTACGTTTCGCGCCCCCGGCTGAAGAGCGAAGGTTTATCCCCCGATGGCTGTCCACATTCGGTTGTCTCGTGCGGGCGCAAAGAAGCGCCCCTTTTACCGCATCATCGTCGCCGACCAGCGCAGCCCGCGCGGCGGTCGATTCCTCGAGAACATCGGCTCGTACGATCCCACGCGTGAGCCCGGGCACTTCCTCATCGATCACGCGCGGTTGACGTATTGGCGCTCCAAAGGAGCGCTTCCGTCCGCGACGGTCGACCGCCTCATCAAGCGCCAGGCCAGGACGGCCGCGGCGGCGCCGGCCGAGACCGCAGCACCGGAACGGGCCAAGTGACCCTCATGGGAGCGGAACAGTCGATGCCGCTCAAAGAGCTGATCCACGCGATCGCCATCGAGCTCGTCGACCAACCCGACCAGGTGCAAGTGACGGAGATCGCAGGGGAGCACAACAGCGTCATCGAGCTCCGGGTAGCGAAGAACGACGTGGGGAAGGTCATCGGAAGGGACGGCCGCACGGCGCAATCGATGCGGACCATTCTCACGGCCGTCTCGACGAAGCTGGGGCGCCGCGCGCACCTCGACATCGTCGACTGACGCGTGCTGCGGGGCCGGGTTGCGTGATGACCCTCGCGGCCGAGGCATGGGTGCCGCTGGCGGAGATCGCCCGGCCGCATGGCGTGCGAGGCGAGCTTCGTTTGCGACTATTCAATCGCGATAGCGACCTCCTGCTCGAGCTCGAAGAAGTTCTCGTGCGCCTCCCCGACGGCGCAGAGCACGAAGTGAGTGTCGAGAGCGCTCGCCGCGCGAACGACGCGATCTTGATGAGGCTCTTCTCCGTAGACGACCGCGCGCGCGCCGACGAGCTGCGGGGGGCGGTCGTGTGCGCCAGGCGCCGCGATTTTCCCCCGCTCGAGGACGGAGAGTTCTACGCATGCGACATCCAAGGGGCGCGCGTGGTACTCGAAGGCGCGGAAGAGCCCGACCGCGAGGTGGGCCGTGTGCGCGCACTTCGGACGTATCCGAGCACCGATGTGCTCGTGGTCGACGCCGCGGATGGTGGCCGGCCGTGGGAGGTTCCGCTGGTCAGTGAAGTCGTGCGAAACGTCGACGTGTCGACGGGCATCGTCACGCTCGCGACCCTCGTCGGCGTGGAAAGGGAATAGCCGTGCGAGTGGACGTCGTCACGCTCTTCCCCGAGATGTTCGCGGGGTTCGTGGCCACGAGCTTCGTAAAGAAGGCCATCGAGCAGGGGCGGCTGGTCGTTCGGTTTCGCAGTCCGCGCGACTTCGGCCTCGGCAGGCACAAGAGCGTCGACGACACGCCGTACGGCGGCGGCGGCGGAATGGTCATGCGGGTAGACGTCTTGGTGCCCACCATGGAGTCGCTCGATGCCGACGCGCCCGGAGGGGTACGCGCCCACCGCGTTCTTCTCACCCCGCAAGGTCAGCTGCTCGACCAGCGCAAAGTCCAAGGTCTGGCCACCCGCGACGCAATCATGCTCGTGTGCGGCCGATACGAAGGATTCGACGAACGCGTTCGCGCGCACGTCAGCGAGGAGATCTCCCTCGGCGACTTCGTGATGACCGGCGGCGAAGTCGCGGCCATGGCCGTGGTCGACGCGTGCGCTCGCTTGCTCGCGGGGGTGCTCGGCAACGAGACTTCGACGATCGAGGAGTCGCACAGCCCTCACACAGGCGGCTTGCTCGAGTATCCGCACTACACGCGCCCGCCGGAGTTTCGCGGCCAGGACGTCCCCGATGTCCTCGTGGGGGGCAACCACGCGGAGATCGCCCGATGGCGCCGCGATCGGTCGATCGAGCGCACACGCGCGCGCCGACCCGACTTGTGGGAACGACTCGAACGAGGCCGCGCGGGCGTCCCCCCCTTCGCCGGAGGTCGGTCGAAGCCGGAAACCGAGGGGGAGCCGTGAAGCTCGGCATCGCCCTCGTTCACCATCCTGTGCTCGACGGACGGGGGGCGACGGTGACCACCGCGGTCACCAACCTCGACGTCCACGATCTCTCGCGAAGCGCCCGCACCTACGGGTGCAGCGACTACTTCGTCGCGCACCCCATTTTGGCGCAGCGCGAGCTCGTCGAGCGCATCCGCGCCCACTGGACCGACGGGTCGAGCGGTCGGCGCATTCCGGATCGGCGCGAGGCCCTTCGTGTGCTGCGCGTCGTGCCCTCGCTCGACGACGCGATCGCCGCGTTCGGCGGGCGCGACGCCGTCGACGTGTGGGTCACCGCGGCACGGGCGGTCGGCCGATCCCTCTCGTTCGGTGACGCGCGGACCCGCCTGGAGCGCGGCGAAAGGCCGGTCCTGCTCGTCTTTGGCACCGGGTGGGGGCTAGCGCCGAGCGTCCTCGAGTCTGCCGACGCACGGCTCGAGCCTATCTCCGCGATGGGCGGCGACTACAACCACTTGAGCGTGCGGTCGGCGTGCGCGATTGCGCTCGACCGCCTGCGCGGTGCTGGATCATTGGCTCTTGGGGCCGGACCGAGGGAGTGAAGCGATGGGCTACCCCCGCGCCAGGAGCGCCTGCATCTCAGGGGTGTATCCCCGCTGCCCGTGCTCCACGAGCGGTGGAATCACCGACAACCCCCCCGCGCGCCCGGCCACCGCTTCGACCAGCGCCACGCGGGCCGGGGCTTCCGGCGTACCGTGCACGAAGCGAAGCCGCTTCGCGTGCAGACCCTCGGTGCCGAGCGTCGAGAGAAGCGCGCCCAGCTCGGACGCGGGGTATACGAAGCACACCCGGGCACGGCGCCCGGCTACTTGTCGGGCGGCCTTGACGAACGTGGAGAGCTCCCCGCTGCGGGCCCGAGCCTGCGCCGGCGGAACCCGGCCCCGCCCGGGTGCCACGTACGGCGGGTTGCAGACGACGAGCGTGGCCTCGCCTGGCCGCGAGCGTGCCACGTCGCGCACGTCGCCGCGAACGACCTCGCCGCGCTCGGTCCAGCCATTGGCGTCGAGGTTGCGCCGCGCCATGGCCGCTGGCTGTTCGTCGATCTCGACCAGGACCACCCGCCGCGCGGCGCCGAGCCGGAGCAACGCGAGACCCACCGCGCCGACCCCGGCCCCCAAGTCGAAAGCCACGGGCGCCGCGTGAGTCCCCGTCGCGAACCCGGCGAGGAGCAGAGCGTCCACGTTCGTTCGGTAGCCAGCTCCGCGTTGCGGCTGGAACAAGACGACGCTCCCACCGAACAGTGCGTCCTGCGTCGCCTCGACCGGCACGCCGCCACCAAGGGCCCCGCCGCTCAAGCCAGCCATAGCCGCCCATCCGTTCGCAGGTACGCCCACGAGGCGCCTGTCCGACGTTCCTCGCAGAGCGCAAACTGAACCATACTCGGTTAAGTATGGTGAGCCCCCCCTCTTCCGGCGTCTCATTTTCCGATCAGGTGCGATCAGCCGCGGCGCGGCTCGGCTTCGACGCCGTGGGCATCGCGCGTGCCAGCGAGGCGATCGACGGAGACTTCGCTCGGTACGAGGCATTCATCGCGGCTGGAATGCACGGCGAAATGGGGTGGCTCGCGGCTCACGAGGGGGTGCGGGCGCGGCTCGATGGCGAAGGAATTCTTCCCGGAGCGAAAAGCGTCGTATGCGTTGCGCGGCGCTACCAGCGCCCCGTCCCGGGCCCCGAACAGGAAGTGGGCCAGGAAAAAGGGTACTTGCGGGACCCCCTCATCCACGGCATCGCCCGCTACGCTCGCGGTCGCGACTACCACCGCTTCCTTCGCCGGCGGGTGCGGCGGCTCGCATCGTTCTTGCGCTCGCTCGGTACCCCCGAGGCTCCGGTCCGCGCGAGACCGCTCTGCGACGACGCGCCAGTGCTCGAGCGCGCATGGGCGGTGCGCGCCGGTCTCGGCTTCGTGGGCAAGAACGGAATGCTCATCGTACCCGGGCTCGGGTCGATGGTGCTCCTCGGCGAGGTCGTGACGACCCTCGACCTCGGCGGCGATCGCTCTCCAGATCCGTCGTCCGACGTTCCCGGCCGTCGTTCCCCCGAGCGCCAGCGCTTGCGCATGCCTATGGAGGAGCGCTGCGGTGCTTGCACGCGCTGCATCGACGCGTGCCCGACCGACGCGTTCGCGCGCCCGTTCGTTCTCGATCCGCGCCGCTGCGTGTCCTACCTGACGATCGAGCACCGAGGCGCGATCCCGGCCGAGCTACGGGAGGGGATCGGGACGCACATCTTCGGGTGCGACGAGTGCCAGACCGTGTGCCCGTTCAATGCCGGCGCCGGTGCGCGCGCCGCGATCGATACCCGCGACGGTGATCCCTTCGCCCCGCTCGAGCGTTGGTCACGGGTCCGTCTCGAGTCCCTGCTGCTGCTCGACGAGCCTTCATGGCTGGCGCTCTTCGAGGGGACGCCTCTCCGGCGCGTCGGACGCGCGGGGATCGCGCGCAACGCGGCCATCGCCCTCGGCAACCGGGGCGACGAGAGCGCACTTCCCGCGCTTCGCGAAGCCGCGGCGGGCCATGACCACCCGTTGGTACGGGAGGCCGCGTCGTGGGCGGTCTCCCGCATCGAGCGCGGAGATTACTCCGCGTGCGCCGTGCCGTTGGCGGCGACGTAGCGCTCGCGCTGCGAGCCATCCTTTTCGGCCGCTCGTCCGCCGTCCGCCAAACCCGGGCGACCAATGAAGACGCGCCGGTTGAAATGGTCGACGTTCTTGTGGGCCACGACCTGATAGCACGCGGACGTTCCTTGCAGCCCGATGCGCCACGACCATGCGAGAAAGATGTTCCACAGGCGATACCAGCGCTCGCCGTACACCTTGACGATGGCCTCACGATTCTTCAGCCAGTTGTCGTGCCAGCGCTTGATCGTCAGCGAGTAGTGGACGCTCACGTTCTCGGCCGAGTGAATCTCGAAGCCGACCTTCTCGAGCGCCTTGACCATGTCGCTGAGCGGGAGCGACGCGTCGGCGCCCGGGAAGATGTACTTGCTCATGAACAAGCCCCAGATGAGATCCTCGGGGCGCAGGCCGATCACCGGCACGCCCTCGCCGCCGCCCCGGCGCAGACCGCAGAACTGCACGAGAAAAAGTCCGTCGTCCTTGAGAAGGTCGTAGACGATCTTGCAGTACTTCCCGAGGTTTTTCACGCCCACGTGCTCGACCATCTCGAGGCTCGAAATGCGGTCGAACTTGTGCTGCGGGATCTCGCGGTAATCGAGGCATTGAATCCGCGCCCGGTCGCGCAGCCCCGCGTTGGTGATTCGCCCGTTGCCGAACTCGGTCTGGTTCTTGCTGATCGTGATCCCGGTCGCGTTCGCGCCGAAGTTCTTCGCGGCGTGCATTGCGAGCGTTCCCCAGCCGCAGCCGATGTCGAGCATCTCGTCGCCCGGACGAACCATCAGCTTTCGGCAGACGAGATCCATCTTGTTGTCTTGCGCCTGCTCGAGCGTCTCTTTTTCGTCGTTGAAAAACCCGCTCGTGTACACCATACGCTCGCCGAGGAAAGCCTCGAAGAAGTCGTTGCCGCGGTCGTAGTGCTCGCGCACGATGCGCTTGTCTTGCGCTTTCGAGTGGATGGCGACCTCGGGGATGAAGCGCGTGAAGAAGAACTCGAAGTTGTGCTTGGTCAGCGCGTAATTGACCAGGTCGCGACGCGCGTCCAAGAGCGCGTCGACGTCGGGAATGTCGATGTCGCCGTCGAGGTAGGCCTCGAACAGCGTGGTCATCGGGATTCTCCCGGTGGCAAAACGGGCGGCGAGCTTCGGGTCGCGGAAGGCGACGTGATCGGTCAACTTGTTCACTGGGTTCCTCTTCTCTTTTCTTCGCGTCTCGGCGCGCAGCGCGCCCGGGAGGGGACCACAAGCCGGCTCCCGGTTCAACACCGTTGGTACCTCGAGTGCATCTAAGGCCGGCCGTGCTACGAACTGCGTCAGGAATTACGCAATGAAAGCCGCCGTCGTTGCGATCGCGTGCGCGGGGGGCATGGCACTGCGGCTGTCGTCCGCCGCCTGGGCGCAAGAGTCGTTGCTCGATTCGCTGCATGCGTCGGCCAGGTCCGACGCCGCGAGTCCCGCGGTGGCGCTCGCCTACGGCCGCGCCTTGCGCCGCGCGGGGGACTCGGCGGGCGCGGTCGCAGAGCTCCGCCGTGCGGCGAGGCTCCCGGCGTCCAAGCCGGACGTTCTCGCGCCCATCGAATGGGAGCTCGCGCGCGCGTACATGGACCTGCACGATTTCGCGCAAGCGCGGGCCACCTGCCACGCTCTCGGCGCGCTCCCTGGTGCGGCCGCCGAGGGCCACGCCTGCGCAGCCGACGCGCATCTCGTGTGGCAGCGCGCGACCGAGGCGCTGTCCGAGGTCGCCGCGGCCCTCGCTGTCGACCCCCGCTGCTACGAAGCGAAGATCGCCGAAGGCCGGGCGGGTGAGCTCGCGCTCGACGCGGCGAAGAGCGAGGCGGCATTCCGGGCTGCGATCGCATGGCGTCCCGAGGGAGTCGAGGCGCACCTCGGCCTCGGGCGGTCGCTCCTCCGCGCTGGGAGGCGAGACGAAGCGCTGGCCGAGCTCCGGAGGGCCATTCAGCTCGACCCCGCCGGGCCGGACGCGCTGTACGAGCTGGGAATGGCCCTGGCTCCAAGCGCCGAAAGCGCGTCGCTGCTCGATCGAGCGACGCGCGAGCGGCCGTCGTTCGCGGACGCCTGGCTGGCCCTGGGAACACAGGAGCTCTCGGCCGGGCGTCTGGCCGAGGCGAAGAGAGCCGGCGAGGAGACGGTGCGACGCGACACGAAGCGCGTGGGCCCGCATGTGCTCCTCGGCAAAGTGGCGCTCGCCGACGGTCGCTATGACGATGCCGTTCAGGAGGGGGAGCGCGCGCTCCAAATCCTCGCGAACTCGGCGCCGGCAAAGCTTCTGGTCGCCGACGCCAACGCGAAGAAGGGAGAGCTCGATCGGGCGCTCGAGGCGTATCAGGCGGCCTATGGGCTCGATCGCCTCGACCCCACGCCGCTCGTGCATGCGTCGGAGGCGTGCCACGCCGCAGGTCGCGATACGAGCGCGCGCGCGTTTGCGGTGAAAGCGTCGCAGGAGTTCCCTGCGTGGGGTCCCGGCTGGGCGGCGCTCGGGGACGCTCTGGTCGGACAAGGCGAAAAGAGCGCGGCGCGCGGGGCGTACGACAAGGCGCTCTCCAGCGGCGGCCCGGTCGATCGGATCGCGGTGCAGAAGAAGCTCGCGACGCTACGCTGAGGACGTGAGTCCCATTTCTGACCTCGTGCAGCGGGTTCTCTCGAACGACGTGCGCGCGGTGGCCCGCGCCATGCGGCTGGTCGACGACCGGACGCCCGGGAGCAGGGACCTCTTGAAGGCGCTCTGGCCGCACACGGGGCGCGCGTGGATCCTGGGCGTGACGGGAAACCCGGGCGCGGGGAAGTCCACTCTGTGCGATCGCCTGATTCAGGCGTATCGCGGGCGCGGCAACCGCGTCGGGGTCGTTGCGGTGGACCCGACGAGCCCGTACACCGGAGGCGCCATCTTGGGCGACCGCATCCGCATGTCGCGGCACGTCATGGACGAGGGGGTGTTCATCCGATCGCTGGCGACGCGCGGCCACCTCGGGGGTCTCTCGCGCAGCGCGCGCGACGTCGTGCGCGTGCTCGACGCTTCTGGGCACGACGTCGTCATCGTCGAAACGGTCGGCGTCGGCCAGGACGAGCTGGAGATCACGCGCACCGCGCACAGCACCCTGGTCGTGATGGCGCCGGGAATGGGCGACGAGGTGCAGGCCATCAAGGCAGGCATTCTGGAGTGTGCGGACGTGTTCGCGGTGAACAAGGCGGATCGGGAGGGTGCCGACGGGGCCGTCCGCGACCTCGAGCTCATGATTGCGTTGGGCGACGACACGATCCGCGCGCTGTCGAAGACGCGAGAGCACACGACGCACACCGCGGCGGACGGGTTCGTCGCCGCTTCGCCCGCGGTGGCAAGCGAGCGCTGGCGGCCGCCTATCGTCAAGTGTGTCTCCACGCGGGGAGAGGGGATTGGGGATCTCGTGGAGGCGCTCGACCGCCACCGCGCCTGGGGGGAAGGGACGGAGGCGGGGCGAGCGAGACGGCGAACGCGGTTGGCGGAAGAAGTGCGGGAGGCGTTGCGGGAGGCGTTGATTGAGGCGGCGGTGCACGACCTCGGAGACGCGATCGAGAGGGCGGTTCGAGAGGTGGAGGGGAGGGAGCTAGACCCGTATTCGGCGACGGAGAGGCTGGTGGAGTGGTTTCGGGGGCGGGGGGCGGGATAGAAGGAGCTGTCGCCTCGTACCAAGGGAGCTGTCGTACCAAGGGAGCTGTCGCCTCGTACCGAGGACCTCTCGTGGCCATACGGAGGGACGCCTCACGGAGGCCAAAGCAGCGCTCGTATCGCCACGCGAGCGCACTCCCGGGCCCGTCGGACTCACGCCACCTTTAGCGCGTGCGATCCACCGTTCTGTCGCAGTCCATCATCGAGTGGGCGTTGTTCGCGCCTTGAAAGCAGAACGCATCCATGTACCGGAAGTGCGGCTCGCAGTCGCTGGCGATCCACGAGTGGTCGCCTTCGTTTCGGCGCAGCATTTCGCTGCACCAGCCGTTGGCCTCGGACGAGCGGTCGTTGCCGCGGTTGTTGCAGGCGTCGATGATCGTCGACGCCAGTGATTCGCAATCGGTCTTGGTGAGGCGGCGATTGGGGTCGTTCGCAGCAGGGGCAGCAGCGGGCGATGCGCTCGACGGCGCCTCGGCCGGGGGCGCTTCGTTCGCGCCGCACCCGGCGGCGAGCGCCACCGCGATCGTGATCGCCCAACACCGCATTACGAAATAACGAATCGCTCCATCTCGCCGGCCCGTCAATGCGCCAAAACATCGACGCGCTAGGTCACGCGCAGCACTTCGTCGACGGTCGTGACCCCCGACTGAATCTTCTGCATCCCCGCCCTCCGCAAGCTTGGAATTCTACGTCGCAGGTAGATCTCGCGGTACGCCCGCGCGGGCGCCTTCGCCTTCACCAGGTCTCGCAGGTCGTCGTCGAACTCGACGACCTCGAAAATGCCGGTCCGCCCGCGGTAGCCCGTTCGCATGCACCGTTCGCATCCTTGCGTCCGGACCACTTCGCTTCCGGCGGGCAAGAGCAGGTCGTCGCCGTCCCATAGGTCGCGCTCGAGCCTGGAGGGTCGCTTGCAGTGAGGACAGGCTATGCGCACGAGTCGCTGGGCGAGAACGGCGGAGAGCGCGTTGGCGACGATCCAGGGCTCGACGCCGAGGTCGACCAGCCGGACGATCGTCTCGACGGTGTCCGACGTGTGAAGCGTCGAGAGAACGAGGTGACCGGTGAGCGCGGCTTGCATCGCGATTCCGGCTGTCTCCGCATCGCGCATCTCGCCGACGAGGATCACGTCCGGGTCCTGTCGCAAGATGGCGCGCAGCCCGGTCGCGAACGTGAAGCCGGCGCGCACGTTCACCTGTCCCTGCGTGAGCCCGTAGAGCTCGACTTCGATAGGATCTTCCAGTGTGACGACGTTGACTTCGTGGGGATCGATGAGCTGCATCAGCGCGTAAAGCGTCGACGTCTTGCCGGCGCCGGTCGGGCCGCTCGTGACGACGAACCCCTGCGGCCGCCGCAGAACGTCGCGCAATGTGGTGCGCGCGTGGTCTTCGAGCCCGAGGTTGTCGAAGGGGATGATCTGCTGACTCGACAGAACCCGCAGCACGACCTTCTCGCCCTGCGAGGAGGGAAAGGTCGAAGCGCGCAAGTGCACGCGCTTGCCCGGCTCGACCTCGATGGCGATCTGTCCGTCCTGAGGGAGCCGGCGCTCGGCGATGTCCATTTTGGCGAGGACCTTCACGCGCGACGCGACGTTGGGAGCGACCGAAAGCGCGATGGGCTGCACGTCGACCAGGGCGCCGTCGACGCGCATCCGCACGTGCATCCTGTCGTGTTTGGGCTCGAGGTGGATGTCGCTCGCCCGCTGCGCCACCGCGAGGCGTATGAGCTCGTTCACGAGCACGACGGCATCGCCCGTGATGGGCTCGAGAGGACGCGCGGGGCCGGCCATTGCAAAGGCGATTGGAACAGGAACCCGGGAGGATCGCTACCGAGGCGGTTTGCGTCCGACGTTCTCCGCGTCGAACGCGCAGGGGCAAACGTCGTTCACGCTGCATACCGGGCAGTCGGGCTTTCGGGCGTAGCAGCAGCGGCGGCCGTGGAAGACGAGCACGTGGCTCGCGTGATCCCACTCCTTTTGCGGAAGGATCTTGCACAAGTCACGCTCGATCTTCTCGGCCTCCGTGTTCTTGGTCCACCCGAGCCGCTGGCTCAGTCGCATGACGTGCGTGTCGACGACTACGCCTTCGGGCGCGTTCCAGAGCACGCCCAGCACGACGTTCGCCGTTTTGCGACCGACGCCGGGTAGGTGGAGGAGCTCCTCCATCGAACGCGGAACGTCGCCGCCGTGCTTCTCGACGAGAGCGCGGGCAAGCCCGACGATCGCCTTCGACTTGCTGCGGAAGAAGCCGAGGCTCGCCACGTAGGGCTCGACGTCCTTCGGCTCGGCGGCCGCGAGCGCTTTCGCGTCGCGATACCGCGCGAAAAGCTTCGGGGTCGCTTTGTTGACGCCCACGTCGGTCGTCTGCGCGCTGAGGACGACCGCCACCAAAAGCTCGAACGGAGAGCGGTGATCCAACTCGCAGTGCGCCGTGGGATGCTGCGCGGCGAGGCGCGCGATGGTCTCCGGCGCGACGCCCCGGGCGCGTTTTCGGCGCTCGCGGCGTTCTTTGGGCGATATGGATGGTTTCACCGGGAAGACAGATCCCCGTAGGTGCCTAATTCAACTCACCCGGCGGCGGCATGCTTCCCCCGTTCGTCGTCGGCGGGACGCTCTCGCCCCCCCCTCCCTCGTCGACATCGACGCTCTCGGCCAGCCGCTCGACCGCGACGATGCGCTCGCCCTCGCCGGGCGTCATCAGCTTCACGCCTTGCGCGTTGCGACCGGTCTCGCGGATCTCGTCGACTCGCGTGCGAAGGGTCTGCCCGCGGTCGGTGATCAGCATGACCTCGTCGCTGTCTCGGACGAGCTTCACCCCCACCACCGGCCCGTTGCGCTCGCTCGCGTCGATCAAGATGATCCCCTTGCCGCCGCGGTTCTGCTTGCGGAACTCTTCGATGCTGGTCCGCTTTCCGTAGCCATTCGCGCACACCGCGAGCACGTGCGGGAGCGACGGGTCGCTCACTTCGAGGCCGACCACCTCATCTCCCTCCGCAAGGTCGATTCCCTTCACTCCGTGCGTCGCGCGCCCCATGGGCCGCACCTGCTCCTCGGGAAAGCGGATTGACTGGCCCGCTTTGGTGGCGATCAGCACGTCGCGCGTGCCGTCGGTCACCGCTGCGTTGAGGAGCTGGTCCCCGTCGTCGACCTTCACCCCGATGATCCCCTTTTCGCGGAAGTTCTCGTACTCGTCGACCTCGGTCTTCTTGATTTGGCCTTTTCGCGTCACCGTGACGACGAACCTGCCCTTCTCGATCTTCGGCACGAGCGCGATGGCGGCCACCATCTCGCCCGGCTCGATGCCGATGAAATTCACGATGGCGCGCCCCTTGCTCGTGCGGGTCGCCTGGGGAATCTCGTAGACCTTCTTGACGTACACCTTCCCCTTGTCGCTGAAGAAAAAGACGTACCCGTGCGTCGACGACACGAACAGCTGCGAAATCCAGTCTTCGTCGCGCGTCTCTGTCCCGTCGGCGGCCGGAGCGATCGACGCGCGCCCGCCGGTGACGCCGGCGCCGATGCGCCCTTTGCCGCCGCGCTTTTGCGCGCGGTAGTCCTTCGGGCTGGTGCGCTTGATGTATCCGGCGTGCGAAATCGTGACGACCATATCCTCTTCTTGGATCAGGTCTTCGTCCTGGATCTCGGCGTCGTTCGCGACGATCTCCGTGCGCCGCTTGTCGGCATATTTCGTCCGGATCTCTTCGAGCTCCATGACGATGACGTCGTCGAGGAGCTTGGGGCTCGCGAGAATCGCCCGGTACCGCGCGATCGCTTCGCTGAGCTCCGCGTACTCGGTCGCCAGCTTCTCCTGCTCGAGCCCCGTCAGGCGGGACAGGCGCATCTCCAAGATCGCCTTGGCCTGCCGCTCCGACAGCCGATACGGCTGCTTCTTCTTCGCTTCGTCGATTTCGATCTGTGGCCTTCCCGCGCGGCGCACGAAGGCCTCGAGCCCCGAGAGCGGCAGCGCCAGGAGGGCTTGCCGCGCCGCTTCCGGGTCCGCCGACTCGCGGATCGTCCTCACGACGAGGTCGACCTCGGTCACTGCCACTCCGAGTCCCTCGATGATCTCGCGCTGTCCTTCGGCTTGGCGCAGCTCGAACCGGGTGCGTCGCGTGACGACGTCGCGGCGGTGCGCGATGAACGCCTCGAGGGTCTCTTTGAGGTTGAGGACCGCGGGCCGGCCCTGAAGGATTGCGAGGTTGATCACGCCGAACGACGTTTGCAGGTCCGTTTGCCGGTAGAGCTGATTGATCGCCACCTGAGGAATGACGTCTTTTTTCAGCTCGACCACGAGCCGGATTCCGTCGCGGTCGCTCTCGTCGCGCACCTCGCCGATCCCCTCGATCTTCTTCTCGCGCACAAGCTCGGAGATGCGTGCCGCCACGCGCGCTTTGTTGACCTGATAGGGAAACTCGGTGACGACGATCTGCTCCTTCTCGCCGCGTCCGGGCGAGCGCTCGACGCTCATACGCGCGCGCATGACGATCGACCCGCGCCCCGTACGGTACGCCGCTTCGATGCCCGATCGGCCGAAGACGAGGCCCGCCGTGGGAAAGTCGGGGCCGGGGACGAGCCGGATCAGGTCGTCGATGCTCGTGTCCGGCGCGCGCATCAGGTGGACGGTCGCGTCGACGATTTCGCCGAGGTTGTGGGGCGGGATGTTCGTCGCCATGCCGACGGCGATGCCGCCCGACCCGTTGATGAGCAAGTTGGGAACGCGCGCCGGCAGAACGACCGGCTCTTGCCTGGAGTCGTCGAAGTTCGAGGCGAGGTCGACGCACTCCTTGTCGATGTCGTTGAGAAGGTCGACGGCGAGGCGGGTGAGGCGGGCTTCGGTGTATCGATACGCGGCCGGCGGGTCGCCGTCGATGGACCCGAAGTTCCCCTGGCCGTCGATGAGCGGGTAGCGCATCGAGAAGTCCTGCGCCAAGCGCACCATTGCGTCGTAAACGGCCGCGTCACCATGGGGATGGTAGTTGGCGATGACGTCGCCGACGATCTTCGCGCTCTTTCGGTGCGCGGTCGTGGGGCCGATTCCCTGCTCGAATGCGCTGTACAAGATACGCCGGTGCACCGGCTTGAGCCCGTCGCGCGCGTCAGGGATCGCGCGGCCGATGATGACACTCATCGCATAGTCGAGGTACGACGTCCGCATCTCGTCTTGGATCGAGACGGGGACCTTCTGCTGCGGAGAGGTCGGTGTGGGCGGAGTCTCGGCCATGGTGTCCGGGCCTTTCTAGCCGCTCGATCTGCTGCGGTCGAGGGGCGGCACGAGACAATCACCGGGTCAGAAAAAGTTTCCGATCGTGAACTCGAAGTCGCTGTGGTTCTCGTACGGCAGCGGTGCGAGCGGGAAGCCCCATTCGAAGCGCAGCGGGCCGAGCGGCGAGAACCACCGGACGCCGAAGCCGGTCGAAGTCCGCAGATAGCCGAGGCTTCCGGCAAATGAGAAGCAGGGGCTGACCACCTTGTCGAATTGGGGCGCGGGGGTGGTTTTGCAGAACTGGTCTTCGATGTTCCAGGAGTTGCCCGCGTCGAAGAAAACGACGCCCCGGATGCCGACCTTGTCGATAATCGGAAACTCGAGCTCCAGATTCTCGTAGGCTTCGAGGTTTCCTCCGATGTTGGCGCCGTTCGCGATGGGGAGGGAGTTCGGGTCGAGCGACTGCGTCAGCGGCAGCCTCGGGCCGATGCTGCGCAGGTAGAACCCGCGAACGTCGAGGATGCCGCCGAGGAAGTAGCGCTGGAAGATCGGCACTCCCTGAGGGTCGGGGCTCGTGATGAGCCCGAGCTCCGTGTTCAGCTTGAGGACGAAGCCGGACCCGGGCTGTCCCGTGCCGCCGCCGAGTGGATAGTAAAATCGCCCGGTGAAGCGGTTTCGCAGGTAGTTGAACTCGCTCCCGATCAAGCTGCTCGCGATCTCGGACGAGGCTTGCAGATAGATGCCCGAAGTCGGGAAGAGCCGATTGTCGCGCGTATCGTACGTGATCGTCGGCCGAAGCGACGCGATTCGCCCCGAGTTGAAGAGGTTGGCGAGCGGCAGCGATTGAAAGACGCTCGTGAACCCGGGCGTCGTGCCGAGAAATGCGCTCTGCCCCGACGTATCGACCGAGTCCCACTCCAGGGTTCCGGTCAGGCTCAGGCGCAGCCACGGCTGCACGAGCGCGTAGCCGAACGTGAGCGACCCGCCCTGGCTGCGGCGCGCGAAGTCCGGGAAGACGTACAGCGTGTCGTAGAGCTCGACACTCGAGTTCCAGTCCGAGTCCAAGAAGTAGGGCTCGAAGAACCGGACTGTGATCAGCCGCCGGAGCGCGGACACCTGCGCCTGGATCGCGAGCGCCTGTCCGTTGCCGAACAGGTTCGCCTGCTGCACCTGCGCCGTCGCGATGAAGCTCTCGATCGAGCTGAAGCCCGCCCCGACTTGGAACGTCCCGGTCGGCTTCTCGGCGACCTCGATGTCGACGACGATCCGGTCGGACGACGATCCCTGTTCGGTCGACACGTCGACGCGGTCGAAGTATCCGAGCGCAGTGATCCTGCGCTTGCTGTTCTCCAGCCGCGTCTCGCTGAAGAGCTGCCCCTCCTCGAGCTCCATCTCGCGTCGAACGACTTTGTCGCGCGTCTTCGTGTTTCCCTTTACTTCGATTCGCTCGATGCGGACCGCCGGCCCGCGCCGGATGGGGACGACGATGTCCACCTGCTCGTGCACCGGGTCGAGCTCGGTCTCCGGCTCGGCTTCGACGTTCGCAAAGCCGGCGTCGCGATAGAGCGTGCGCACGGCCTGCAAGTCTTTGATGAGCTCCGCGCGGTTGAAATAGTCCCCCGACTGCTCGCGTATCATCTGGCGGAGCGCCCGCCGGCCACCGAGAGGTTCGATCTCGCGACCTTCGTTGTCGCGCTCGTAGACCCGCATCTGCCGGATTTTGTATCGCGGCCCTTCGTGGATGACGACCGCGATGTCGATTCCCTCGCGGTCGGCGGTGAGCATCACGCGCGGCGTGCCGACCTGAACGCTCAGGTATCCCTTGTCGTAGTAGAGGGCGCTCATCATGAGCACGTCGCGCTCGAAGACGTCTTGCCGGTAGGGCCCCCCCGACCCGAACGAGAAGAAGCCTCCGTTTCCGGTCTGCATCTGGTCGCGGAGCTCGGAGTCCGAAACGTGCTCGTTGCCGATGAACGTCACACGCCGCACGGTGACCGGCTTGTGCTCCGTGATCTTGAACCGCACGGTCACTTCGTTCTCGCGCTGCGGAACGACCTCCGACTCGACCTCGGCGAGGAAGAATCCCTTTTCGGCGTACGCGTCCTTGATCTTCTGCACGCTCCGGCGAACGGCCGGCACGCTGAGGATGGTGTTGGGCTTGATCTCGACCGCCTCGGTCAGCTTGTCGTTTTCGATCTCGTCGTTGCCCTCGAACGCGACCTCCTTGATGTTCGGCCGCTCGCGGACGATGAATCGCAGCGCCACGCCGCGGTCGTTCGTCGTCAGGTCGACCTGGATGTCCTCGAAGAACCCCGAATCCCAGAGGGCGCGCACGTCGCTCGTGAGGTTCTCGACGCGAAAGAGCTGCCCGGGCTTCTCGCGCAAGTAAGACAGGACGTCGTCGCGCGCGACGCGACGATTGCCCACCACCTCGGTCGACGCGATCGGCAGGCCCTCGGCCTGCTGTGCGGCCGACAACGGAAGGTCCGCCGCCGGCGCGGCCGGGGAGGCGGGGGTGTCGGCGTCGCCCCCTGTGCCCTGCGCGGGGCCGGCGTCGCCGCTCGGGACGGCGTCGTTCGCGCGAGGCGCTCCCGCGTCGGCGGAGGCTGCCTGGGCCGTCCCAGTGCGGAGCAGCGCGACGAGCACTGCGGCCAGAACGGCAAACAGACGAATGGTTCGCATCGGGGGTGCGCGTGCGAGCGGAAGCGCGTCGCACGAGGCGCAAAAGACGACCGCTGCCTAGCGCACCGGAATGGCTCAGGTCAACCGATCCGAAGTGCCGATGGCCCCTCGCCACCAGATGAATGCAGCGAGCGCGAACACAAGCGGCACCGCCATCATCGCCCACATCATCGGCGCGTGGTCGGCCACCAGGCCGATGAGCGGCGGCGACCACAGGTCGCCGAGCAGATGAATGGCGAAGATTCCGAGCGCCATGGCGCTCGCTCGGAGGCCCCCTGGCACGCTCCGCAACATCGCAACGTTCATCGGCCCGCTTGACAAGAAGAGCGCGATTTCACATGCAGCGACGCAGGTGAAGAAGCCGAGCGGGGTCGGAGCTGCGATCGCGGCCGCGGCGAGCGGGGCGCCCAGCCCCGCCGAGAGGGCGCAGACGGAAAGACTGGCGCGGGCCATTTCTCCCTCGGCCTCGGTCGCTTCGAGCGCGATCCGCGCCCTTCGCCGTGCGCGCCTGCGAATCGCGGCGTCGGCCAGCCAGCCGCCGGCCAGCGTTCCGACGAAGCCGGCCGCGACGGTGATCAACCCGAAGTCGACGCTCGCTCTTCCGGCCTCCAGGCCGTAGCGTGCGTGCAGGTACTTCGGCGCCCAATAGGCGAACCCCCCGATGGCGAACGTGTACGCACAGAAGCCCAAGACTCCCTGGCGGTAGAGCGGGATGTGCAGGAGGGTTCGCGCCGACGCCGCGATGCGAAGGGGCGCCGCGTCGCGCACGCGCGGGGGCTCGGCGATGAGCAGGCAGAGCAAGGCGAGCACCATTCCCGGGACCCCGGCGACGAAGAACGCCGCGCGCCAACCGTGGGCGTGCTCCACCAGCCCGCCGACGACGAAGCCGAGAGCCGACCCGACCGGAGTCGCGGCGGCGAAGATCGCCTGCCAGCGCCCCTTCTTCGCGGGGGCTGCGAGATCGTCGATCAGCGTCGGTGCGATCGTTGCGTAGCTGGCCTCGCCGACCCCCACGACCGCGCGCGCCGCCACGAGAGCAACAAACCCGTGAACCATGCCCGAAGCGACCGTCGCGACGCTCCACACCGAGACGCCGAGCGCGAGAAGGCGCTTGCGGGCGCCGGTGCCGGCGCGGTCGGACAGTGCGCCAAAAATTGGGCTGGTGGCGAAGTAACCGATAAGGAACACGGTGAAGAGAGAACCGCCCAAGAAATTCGATAGATGGAGGTCGTCTTGAACCCTCGGCAACACCGCCGCCATCACGTACCGGTCGACGTAATTGAGCAGGTTGAGCGCGGTCAGAAGGACCAGAATCGCCGCCGGGCTGCGGACGACGCCGGTCGGGAGAGTCCTCGATTCGCGGCTCCCTGGGGCCAACACGGACGCGACGTTATCAGGCCCTGCCGTGCTTGACACCCGTTCACCCAAGCCGCTACGCGTTCCCACCGCTGCCATGCCGAAGAACACCGAAGGCCCCGAGAGGACTGCGCCGGCGCCGTCCGAGACGGCAGCGCCGAAGCGCCGCGCCACGGCCGAAACGATGGCAGGGCGGCAACGCGAGATTTCGGTCAGTGAGTTTTTCACCAAAAACCGCCACCTACTCGGCTTCGACAACCCGGCCAAAGCCCTGCTGACCACGGTCAAAGAAGCGGTCGACAACTCGCTCGACGCTTGCGAAGAGGCGGGCATCCTGCCGGACATTGCGGTGGAGATTCACGAGGTCGCCGCCGTCGCCGGCAAGCAGCGAGAGGGCGAAGGCGAGCGGACCCACCCGGGGGCGCCATCGCGCTTTCGCGTGGTCGTCGAGGACAACGGCCCCGGGATCGTGAAGCCCCAGATCCCGAAGATCTTCGCGAAGCTCTTATATGGCTCGAAATTCCACAGGCTCAAGCAGTCGCGCGGACAGCAGGGCATCGGGATCAGCGCGGCGGGCCTCTACGGCCAGCTGACCACAGGCAAGCCGGTGGTCATCACCAGCAAGACGGGCAAGGGGCGACCCGCGTTCCGCATCGATTTGCGCATCGACACGAAGCGCAACCAGCCGGACGTGGTCAAAGAAGAGACCGTCGACTGGGACAAGGAACACGGCACGCGCGTCGAGATCGAGCTCGTCGCGGCTTACCGCGGCGGTCGCACGGGGGTGCAGGAGTACCTGGAACAGACGGTCGTCGCCAATCCGCACCTCGGGCTGACCTACGTGTCGCCCAAGGGGGAGCGGCTGGAATTCCCCCGCGTCAGCGACGAGCTTCCCCGGGAGGCCGAGGAGATCAAGCCCCATCCGCACGGCGTCGAGCTCGGGATGCTGCACACGATGCTGCAAGATTCACCGGGCAAAAGCGTGAAGGACGTGCTGGTCGACGACTTCTCGCGCATATCGCCGGCCATCGCGCAGCGCGTTTGCGAGCTGGCGAAGGTCAACCCGCGGGGGCTCGCGGCGCGCGTGCACGGCGACGAGCTCGATCGGCTGCACAAGGCGCTCGGCGAAGTGAAGGTCATGGCGCCGCCGGCGACGGCGGTCGTCCCCATCGGAGAGGCGCTCCTCATCGAGGGGCTGAAGCGCCGCTTCTCGCGGGCGGAGTTCTACGTGTCGGCGACCCGTCCTCCCGCGGTCTATCGGGGCAATCCGTTCGTGGTCGAGGTCGGGCTGGCGTACGGGGGCGAACTTCCGCTCGACGAGCCTGCGGAGATCATGCGTTTCGCCAACCGGGTGCCGCTTCAATACCAGCCGAAGGCATGCGCGATCAGCGAGAGCGTGTACCAGACCAATTGGCGCGGCTACGAGCTCGCCCAGCCGAAGGGAAGCCTGCCCGTCGCGCCGCTCGTCATCGTCGTTCACTTGGCGAGCGTGTGGGTGCCGTTCACGAGCGAGGCCAAGGAGGCGGTCGCCCACTACGACGAGCTCCTGCGCGAGATGAAGCTCGCCATCCAGGAGTGCGGGCGCAAGCTCGCCGCGCACCTACGGGCGCGCGCCCACGCGCAACGGGACGAAATGCGGCGGAGCCTCTTCGAGAAATACATCCCGGAGGTTGCCACGGCCCTCGCGGAAATCCTCGGCATTCCGAAGGACAAGACGGAGAAGCCATTTTACGCGGCCCTTCCGAGCTTCGTGCGCTTCGCCGACGATACGCAGGCGAAGGCGGAGGGCAACGGCCAAGGAGACGGCGGGCCCCCTGCCGCCGCAGAGGCCACGGCCCCGACGTCGCCACCCAAGCGGGCAAAGCCGGCCGCCAAAGCTCCGCGGGGCGTCGCGAAGAAGCGCGGAGAACAGCTCAGCCTTCCGGAGTGAACGATGGCAGCCAAGACGAAGACCGGAAAGAAGCCCAACCGCGACACGGTGACCTTGTCGAAGATCGAGAAGCTCGCTCGCGACGTTCTCGGGCAAGTCACCAAGGGCGGCAACCCCGCGGTCGAGATCCGCACGCGCACGCTGACAAACGTCTCGTTCAACGAGAAGAAGAAGATCATCGAGCTCGGAGATCGCGCCCAGTCCCGCGAGTTCTTCAACGCCTCGATGGCGCGCAAATTCATGCAGACGATGCTCGTCGCCAGCGGCTGCAAAACGCTGATCGATGAAGACAAGACGATCAGCATCCGCCAGATGTATTACATGTCCAAGCACACCCTGAAGGGATCGAACGAGAACACGTTCGAAGACCAGGACGAGAGCGACCCCATCATCGAAGACCTGGAGGTCGGGATCGACGCGCTTCGCGAGGAGCTCCATCTATTCGCCAATCGCAAGGGTAGCGCCGTCGGAAAGCTGGTCATCGAAGATGCCGGCGACCGCATCGACTTGGCGCGAATGGGCCGCGGCGGTTGGAGCATCCCGAGCATTTGCGAGCCCGAGGTGCTCAAGTTCCTCGAGTGCAAGGCGGAGTTCATTCTGTTCGTCGAGAAAGACGCAGTCTTCAGCAGGCTCAACGAGGACGGCTTCTGGAAGAAGCACAATTGCATCCTCATGACGAGCCTCGGCCAGGCCACGCGCGGGGCGAGACGCCTACTTCAGCGAATGGCTTACGAGCTCAAGATACCCGTTTACGTGCTCGTCGATAACGACCCGTGGGGTCTTTACATCTATTCCGTGCTCAAGCAAGGCAGCATCAACCTCGCCTACGAGTCGATACGGATGGCCCTTCCTACCGTGCGCTTTCTCGGAATGAGCGCGTTCGACTACGAGAAATTCGGTCTGACCTCGGCGGTGAAGATCAACCTGAAGAAGGAGGACGTCGCGCGCGCCGAGCAGATGAAGGCCTACCCTTGGTTCAAGGACAAGAAATGGCAGGCCGAGATCGAGGCGCTACTGGAGAACGGCTTCAAGATGGAAGTCGACGGGTTTCTCACGAAGAGTATCTCGTTCATCACCGAAGAGTACCTTCCGAAGAAGCTCAGAGACCGTGACTACCTGCAATGAGCACTTGAGATGTGTCGACGTGGCCAGTTGCCCCTCATGGTCCCCAGGGCGCCGATGGCGCGCCGCCAGGTTCGCCACTCTCCCTAGCGTCACGTCCCCCTCCGGGCCGCTACGACCCGATGGCTCGGTCGCCAAGCATCCCTCCGTGTGGGGCCGCCCAGTGCGTCACCACGTCCCGCGGAGGCCAGGCGCCCGGACACATTGCCCCGGCGCTTGGTTTCGCCCAAATCGAGGCTGTTTCTGCCCTACCCTCGGGGCGGCACGAGCTGCGGAAATGGCCCACCCGATGTTTCCGCGCTGGACCTGGTGCACAGCTTGCTAGCCGCTTCCTCGCCAATGACGTCACCCGCGATCCCCCGAATCTCTGGAGCGATCCGCTCCGCCCTCGCGCAGGCAGTCGGCACGGAGTTGCGTCGATGAAATTCGTGACCTTTCCAATCCCATGCCCCTCGATTGTGGCCGCCCTCGGGGTCGTCGCGCTTCTCGGCGGGGCTGCGGTCTCGTGCCACAAGTCGCAGGCGTCCACTGAGCCGGTTGGGCCGCAGCCGCCCATGGGGCAGGTCTGGTTGACGCCCGCGCAGGTCCAAGACGCGAAGATCGAACTACAAACGGCGACTGAGCACGACGTGGACGACACGATTCTCACCAGCGGCCGCGTCACGCTCGACGACTTGCGGTCGGCGCACGTCTTCTCGCCGGTGACGGGGCGCGTGGTGAAGATCGACGCGCAGCTCGGCGAGCACGTAAAGAAGGGGGATCCTCTGGCGGTGATCGAGTCGCCCGACATCGGCAACGCGGTGAGCGACGTGCACAAGGCCGAAGCAGACGTCATCGCCGCCGAACACGACTACAAGCGAAGGAAGGAGCTGTTCGAGCAGAAGGCCGGTTCAGCCGCTGATCTGGAAGTCGCGGAAGACAGCTGGCGCCGGGCGAAAGCGGAGATTGAGCGCGCGCGGCAGAAGGCCTACCTTCTGCGCGCGGGGAGCGTCGACTCCGTGACGCAGACGTACACGCTGTCGTCTCCGATCGATGGAGAGATCTTGCTGCGCAACATCAACCCGGGAACCGAAGTACAGGGACAGTACAGCGGCGGGGCGACGCAAGAGCTCTTCACGATCGGTGAGCTCGACAGGGTGTGGATGCTGGGCGACCTCTACGAGATGGATCTGGCGCGCGTGCACGTCGGCTCTCCCGCCGAGGTCACGGTCGTTGCGTACAAGGACAAGGTGTTCCGCGGTCGCGTGGACTGGGTGAGCGGCATGTTGGATCCCGCCACGCGTACGGCGAAGGTTCGCTGCACGTTCGACAACCAGGATCGATTGCTCCGGCCGGAGATGTACGCGACGGTGCGGATCTCGGTCGATCAGAAGAGGGCTCTGGCGATCCCGCGCAGCGCACTCTTGCGCCTCGGCGAATACAAGGTGGTGTTCATCGAGGTCGGCGAGAGCCAGGGGCAGGCTCGATTCGAGCGCGTTCCCGTCGAAGTCGACGAAGGCGAGTCGAGCCCGTGGCTCGAAGTCACCCACGGGCTGGAGGCGGGGCAGAAGGTCGTCGTCAGCGGCGCCATCTTGCTGTCGCAGAAGCTCTGAGAGACATCGCTTGAAGCCCGTCGCAGCGACCCCGTAGCGGTCCTCCGGAAGCCACATGATCCAGCGAATCGTTGCGGGCGCACTGCGGATGCCGCTCATCGTGTTCGTCGCCGCGGTCCTTCTCGTCGCGCTCGGGCTGGCCGCGTACCAGTCGCTCGACATCGAGGCGTATCCCAACCCCGTACCTCCGATGGTCGAGGTCATCACCCAGCCCGACGGCTGGAGCGCGGAGGAGACGGAGCGCTACGTCACCATCCCGCTCGAGATCGGGCTCTTCGGCATGCCCGGGCTCGACCACATTCGGTCGCAGTCGCTCTTCGGGCTGAGCGACGTCAAGTGCTACTTCACGTGGGCGACCGAGTACAAGGACGCGCGCCAACAGGTCATCAACCGCGTCCAGTTCGTGCAGCTGCCGACGGGTATGCAGGCGGGCCTCTCGCCGTGGAACGCGATCGGCGAGCTTTTCCGGTATCGAGTCGTCGGCAAGGGCTACACGCTCAAAGACCTGAAGACCGCGCAAGACTGGATCCTCGAGCGCCAGTTCAAGCACGTTCAGGGGGTGATCGACGTCACGAGCTACGGCGGCGAGACCAAGCAGTACCACGTGGAGGTCGACCCCTATCGCCTCCGCGGTCATGCCGTGACGCTCGGCCAGGTCACGAGCGCGATCCAGAACGCGAACCAGAACGTCGGCGGTCAGCGTCTGCCGATGGGCGAGCAGAGCTACGACGTACGCGGCATCGGCCTGCTCGGATCGCACGCGTCGGCGGAGCACGACATCGACAGCGTCGTCGTCGCCGCCCAGAAGGGCACCCCCGTCCGCATTAAAGACATCGCCGACGTGGACATCGGCTTCGCGCCGCGCCTCGGCATCGTCGGCTACAACGCCGACCCGGACGTCGTGCAAGGGATCGTGCTCATGAGCTATGGGTCCGAGACGCCGACGACTTTGCGGGGCATTCACGAGCGCGTGGATTACATCCGCAACAACCACATCTTGCCGCCGGGAATGGATATCGAGCCCTACTACGACCGCGGGGCCTTGGTGAAAGTCACCACGCACACGGTGATGGAGAACCTCATTGTGGGCATGGTGCTCGTCACTGCCATCCTGCTCATCTTCCTCGGCCACACGGCCGCCGCGCTCATCACCGCCATCAACATTCCGCTGGCGCTCCTCATCGCTTTCTGCGGCCTCGTGAGCACGCGAACGTCGGCGAACCTGATTTCGCTCGGGGCGGTCGACTTCGGGATCGTCGTCGACTCGACCGTCATCATGATGGAGAATATTTTCCGCCACCTCGGCCCTCACGGCAAAGGGTCGATGCTCGAACGGATCGAACAGAGCGCGCGCGAGGTCGCGACGCCGATGACGTTCTCGACGCTCATCATCGGCGTGGCGTTCTTGCCGCTCTTTACGATGACCGGTGTCTCGGGGGTGATCTTCGCACCCATGGCGCGGACCTACGCGTTCGCAATCGGCGGCGCGATTTGCCTCGCACTAACGCTGACGCCCGTACTGGCCTCCAAGCTGATTCCTGCCCAGAGCGAGGAAAAAGACAGCCTCGCGATGCGCGGGCTCTCGAATTTCTACAACCCGATGTTCTCGTTCGTGGTTCGTCACGCGCGCTTCGTGGCGCCATTCGCGCTCGTGCCAATCGTGGCCACGGTCCTGCTCTTTCCGATCTTGGGCCGGGAGTTCATGCCCAAGCTCGAGGAGGGCAATTTCTGGATTCGTGCCACCTTGCCGATGTCGATCTCGCTCGACCAGTCGGCGAAATACGTCGGGCGAATGCGCAGCATTCTGCGAGGCTGCCCCGTGGACACCAGCGACCCTTGCGACGACGCACACCGCAAGTACCCCGAGGTCGAAACAGTGGTCTCGCAGCTCGGACGGCCCGACGACGGCACCGACGTGTCGGGTTTCTACAACATCGAGTTTTTCGCACCGCTCAAGCCATTCGACGAGTGGCCGAGCGGCATGACGAAAGAGAAGCTCACAGAGCAGCTGAACAAAGAGCTCGCCGACGCGTTCCCGGGCGTGGTGTTCAATTTCTCCCAGTACATCAGCGACAACGTCGAAGAGGCCGTTTCAGGCGTCAAAGGCGAGAACTCGGTCAAAGTGTACGGGAACGACATCGAGGTCAACGAGAAGGTCGCGGACGCCATCGTCGACGTAATGGAGAAGGTCCCCGGGATCAAAGATCTCGGGCAGTTCAAGTCGATGGGCCAACCGAACATCCGCATCACGCCGAAGCGCGACGTGTGCGCGCGCTACGGCCTGAACACAGGCGATGTCGACGTGGTCATCCAGGCCGCGATCGGCGGCCAAGCGGTAACGCAGGTCTACGAGGGCGAGAAGCACTTCGACCTGACCGTGCGCTGGAAGCCCGAGTACCGGATGAGCCTGGAAGCGATCCGTGAAATTACGGTCTCGACGCCGGAGGGTGCGCAAGTGCCTCTGGGTCAGCTTGCGGACATTCAAGTGGTCGAAGGCCCGGCGATCATCTATCGCGAAGACAGCGTGCGGTACTCGCCGGTCAAGTTCAGTGTGCGCGGCCGCGACCTGGCGAGCACGATCGCCGATGCGCAGACGCAGGTCGACCGCGAGATCCCGCCGTGCGACAAGGCGCCCAGCTGGATCAAGCTCTGCCGCCCGTACGACATGCGCCTCGACTGGGCGGGCGAGATCACCGAGCTTCACGAGGCCGAGGGGCGTCTGCAAATCATCATCCCGCTGACCATCCTGCTCATCACGTTCTTGACCTACAGCGCCGTCAAGAACTGGATCGACACGCTCATCGTGCTCACCAATATCCCGGTCGCGTGCACGGGGGGCGTACTGGCGCTGCTCGTCACCCAGGTGAACTTCTCGGTGTCGGCCGCCATGGGCTTTATCTCCATTTTCGGGATCGCCATTCAAGACGCGATCCTCGTCGTCACCTATTTCCAGCGGCTGCGCGAGACCGAGGGACACTCGATCGAGGACGCGGCGCGCGAAGCGGCGGAGAAGCGGCTGCGACCGTGTCTGATGACGACGCTCGTCGCGATGATCGGGCTCTTTCCGGCGGCGGTGTCGAACGGCATCGGCGCGCAGACGCAGAAGCCGCTGGCGATCGTCGTCATCGGAGGAGCGATGATGCTGGGGCTCGTGGCGCGGTTCATTCAGCCGCCGCTTCTCGTCGTGGCGCACCACTATCGCGAGAGGTATCGCCGGAACGGCGGCAGCTCGGGACCGGCGGGGGCGCCCGAAGGCTACGCCGAGGCGTGAGGGCTTGCGGGGCGGCTCGCTCGCCGGGACAATACGCAGTGGCATGGCTACGGCACCGAACAAGGCTTCCCGGCGGAGAACGCGCCGGCTGGCGCTGGCCGCTTGCGTTCTGGCGGTCGGAGCCTCGTGCCGCTTCGACCCAGCCTACCGCGATGTCCCAGAGCCGCTGACGTCGACGTGTACGGTCGGGGCCGTGCGCTGCAGCGGCGAGAGCCTCGAAGCGTGCGTGGGCGACATCCACGCGCAGTCGTGGCAGTCGACCGACGACTGCCACGCGCGGGGCCTCGTCTGTGCGCCGTCCCTGGCGAGCTGTACCGCCTGCGCACCGGGAGCGCTGGACTGTCGTGGACAGACCGTCATCACGTGCGACGTGTCCGGCCAAACGTGGCAAGACACGACGACTTGCGACGTATCGCACGGGTACGCGTGCCGGCTGGGGGCCTGCCTGCAGCTCTGCGATCAGGCCGCCGTGGACCAGTCGAACATCGGCTGCGAGTACTTTGCGGCCGACCTCGACAACGCGGTCATTTCCCCCTCGCTCAACGCAGCAGCGCAGCAGTACGCGATCGTGGTATCGAACGTGCAGCCTGACCTTCCCGCGAGCGTGACGGTCCAGGAGGACGACTCGCTCCCCGGCGATGCGACACACCAGGAGCGGGTCGTCGGCACCGCTGTCATCGCGCCCCGCAATCTGGAAGTATTCAAGCTCGGCCCTCGCGAGGTCGATGGCTCACCCGACGGCACGTTCAACACGGGCACGGGAACGGCTCTGACTCGCCACGCGTACCGGGTCACGAGCGACTACCCGATCACGGCCTATCAGTTCAACCCGCTCGACAACGTCAACGTCTTTTCCAACGACGCGTCGCAGCTGCTGCCGGTGTCGGGGCTCAACGTCGCCGCGGCCCCGGCATACGTCGTGGCGGGCTGGCCCCAGACCATCGCGAACAGCCCGGATCCAGCCACGGACTTCGGCACGGACTTGCGGGCGTTCGTCGCGGTCATCGCGACGCGCGACGATACCCACGTTCGCTTTCACACGACGGCGCGCGTCATTCCCGGAGGACCCTTCGGCAGCGGTCTCGACCTGGGGTCGGACGGTACGGCGACGCTTCAGCAATACGAGGTGCTCAATCTGGAGACAGGCGACTTCAACGCGGACTTCACCGGGTCGACGATCGACGCAGACAAGCCCGTCGTCGTCTTTCCGGGAAGCGAGGCGTCCGACGCGCCGATATTCCAGACGCTCGCCGACCGGTTCTGCTGCGCGGACCACCTCGAGCACCAAGAGGCCCCGGTTCGAAGCGTCGGCAAGAAGTACGCGCTCGCAAAGATGCCGAACCGAACCACGGCGGTCATCGCGGCGGGCGGGGCCATCGGCGAAGTGATCGAAACGGAGTATTACCGCGTCGTGGCCGTCCAGCCCGGGACCACGTACGTCACGACCACGCTGCCCGCGCCGTGGGCGAGCTTCTCTCTGAACGCGCAAGGAGACTCGCAGGTCATCCCGTCGAAGTCCGACTTCGTCCTCACGGCCTCCCGGCCGGCGATCGTGCTGGACGTGACGGCGGGGCAAGACGCGGGAGGCGTCACGCGCGGGCTGCCGGGCGGCGACCCGAGTTTGCCGAACGTCGCGCCCGTCGAGCAGTGGAGGAGTGACTACGTCCTTCTCACGCCGGACAAATACGTCTTCGACTACCTCGTCATCGTCGCGCCGAACGGCGCGCACGTGTACGTCGACGCCCTGCCGCTCGACTCGACCAATTCGGACGTCACGCCGACCGATGGTCTCGACGACGTCCAGCGTGGGTCACCGTCGCCGCCGTATTGGTCGTACCGATACCAGCTGTCGTATCCGGTCATCGACCCGACCCAGCAGCCGCCGAACAACATCTTGCCTGGCAAACAGAACGACGGCGTCCATCACATCCAGGCCGACGCGCCCGTGGGCGTGATGGCCTACGGCTTCGATTCGTACGTGAGCTACGCGTACGCCGGAGGAACGCAGCTTACCGTGATCAACCCGCAATGACCGCATCAATAGTCGCGCATCGCGGAAAGATGTGGCAGGACAAGGCATGCTTGGCCCTCCTCGTCGCGTGAGCGTTAGCCTTGTCGGGGGGACCGCCGCGATCGCGTCCGCGCTCGCCGCGGGTGCCTGCGCCCACGGGGGCGAGGTCGGCTCGTCGAGCTCGGGAGCAAACCCCGGCTCGGGAGCGAGCCCGGCCTCCGGAGCGAGCCCCGGCGACCTCCTCGGCGGCGGCCTCGGCGGCGGCGGGATCCCCCTCGACTGCGACGGGGGGCGTTGCACGTGCGTCAACATCGCGTCGATCGGCAAGCCGGCGCACTACGGCGACACGGCCGCATTCACCGACTGGCTCAACTCGAAGAGCACTGCCGCCGTCGACATGTTCCCGGCGCATCCCACCCTCACGGGCGCCTTCCTCTCGCAGTACGACGTCCTCATCGTCCAGTGGCTCACCGACAGCAATTCGGGTCCCTATTGGACATTCACCGACGCCGAGATCGAGGCGCTGAAGGAGTGGGTGAACGGCGGCGGCGGTCTCGTCACGCTGTCCGGGTACGACTCCAATTCCCAAGAAGTCGTTCCACTCAACCGGCTGCTGTCGTTCACGGATATCTCCTACAACACCGACGACGTGCTCGCCGCATGCCCGGCCGCTGTCGCGAACCGCTGTTATTGCTGGGGCAACTCCGTGCCGCTCGGTCCGTGGGCGCCCGGTCCGATTGGCAAGAACATCACGCAAGTCGGCGCCTTTCACGGGCGTTCCATCAACCCGGGGAGCGCGTCCGTCGACTGCTCCGACGCGTCGCACACGTACGCGGCCCACGAGACGGTCGGCAAGGGGCGCGTGTTCGCGTACACGGACGAGTGGGTGACCTATACGAGCCAGTGGCTCGGAGCCTCCAGCGTCAACACGAGCGCGATGTATACCGATCCGAACAACGCTTGTTACCAGCACTCCGCGGCGAACGTCTTTCAGGTTCCGCAGTTCTGGTTCAACGTCATCAGCTGGGAGGCGCAGTCGAAATGCGTCTTCACGATTCGCGATCCTAGCGTCGTACAATAGACGGAGAAGTGGCTGGAGGTGTCGCCGATGTTCGTCGTCTGTGTAACCGTCCGAGTCGTACCCGAGCAGGTAGACGCGTTCATCTCTGCGACGCGCGCCAACGCGGAGGCGACGGCTCACGAGCCGAAGAACGTTCGGTTCGACGTCTCGCGTGCCGTGGACGATCCGGCTCGCTTCTTTCTCTACGAGGTCTATCGAGACGAGGACGGGTTTCGCGAGCACCAGCAGACGGCGCACTATCTCGCGTGGAAGGCGGCCGTGGCGCCGCTCATGGCCGAGCCGCGCGTGGGCGTCAAACACGTCTTGCTCTTTCCCGAGCGGTAGCATGGCCAAGGGCGCCGATACGCAGCCCGCTCCGTTTGCCTTCCGTACCGCGGGCACCGTCGTCTTCGGCCGCGGAACGCGCCACCGCGCCGCGGACGCCGCTGCAGGCTTCGGGCGGCGCGTGCTCCTGATCACCGGGGCGCGGTCGCTCGCGGAGAGCGGCGAGCTCGATCGGGCGCGCGAAGGGCTCCTGTCGGGTGGGCTTGCAGTGGAGGCGTGGTCGGTGTCCGGCGAGCCTGACGTGGATGCGGTGGACCGCGGCGCCGCGATCGCACGGGAATGGGGCGCGCAGGCCATCGTCGCGATCGGCGGCGGTAGCGTGCTGGACGCGGCGAAGGCGATCGCTGCCGTGACGACGAACGAAGGCGCGGCGATCGACTATCTCGAAGACTTGCCCGGCGGCGGGGGCCGCCCGCTCCGCAAGCAGCCGCTTGCGTTGGTGGCCGTGCCCACGACGGCGGGAACGGGCTCGGAAGTCACGCGCAACGCGGTCTTGCGGGTTCCCCAAGCGGGGCTGAAGCGCAGCATGCGCGACGACCGGATGCTGCCGCGTGTCGCCATCGTCGATCCGGATCTGGCCGCGACCGCCCCCCCCCACGTGGCCGTCGCCGCCGCACTCGACGCGCTCACGCACCTCATCGAGGCGTACGTGTCGCTCGGCGCGCAGCCGACCACCGACCTCTTGGCCTTCGAAGGAGCCCGTCGGGCGACGTCGGCGCTTCGCACTCTGGCCGAGCACCGCTCGGGCGCGGGAACGTGGGACAATCTCGCGCTCGCGAGCCTCTGGGGCGGTATGGCGCTGGCGAATGCGGGGCTCGGCGCAGTTCACGGGCTGGCCGCTCCTCTCGGCGGGCGCTGCTCGATTCCGCACGGCGCCGCGTGCGCCGCGCTCCTGTCGCCAACGATCCGGGCAAACGTCGACGCCCTCCGCGCCCGCGGTCGCGATGCCCCGGCGCTCGCGCGCTACGGCGCGCTGGCCGAGGCGCTCACGGGCAGCAGCGACCCAATCCTTCTCGCGGAAGAATTGGACGCGCTCCGGCGACGGCTCGGTGCGAAGCCACTGGGCGCCTATGGCGCCCGCGGGAGCGACGTATCGATCATCGTCGCAGGCGCGCGAGGCGGGAGCATGAAAAATAACCCCGTCGTGCTAACGGACGCCGAGCTCGAGGGGATCCTCGGCGGGGCGATGACGGAGACGTGAGTTGATCTCGTACAAGATGGCGCGACGCTCGTTCCTGCGCGGCTGCGGGGGTTCGGCGGCGATCCTTCTGCCGCTGCTCCGCGGTATCGAGGCGCGAGCGCAGGGGCTTCCGCCGCCGCTGCGGTTTCTCACCATTCGCCACTCCCAAGGGTCGCCGCTCGATCAGTGGCGTCCGGCCGACGCGGCGACGACGACGACGTACACGCTGCCTGCCAACAGCGTGGCGTTCGCCCCTCTCCAATCGAAGATGGTCCTTATCGATGGGCTGAACATCGTGTGCGCGAGCAAGGTCGGCGGCAACGCGGGCACCAACACGTCCGAAGGCGGAACCGTCGCGCTCATGACCGGGGTACCGACCCTCGGTCTGGTCGGCCAGCAAGATCACTGCGCCGGAGGCGAGTCGATCGACCAGTTGTTCCTCGACCAATCTCCCGTCCTCGGAGGGGCGGGTGCGCCGATGTCGAACCGCACGCCGTTCGGGTCGTTGCAGCTCGCCGGCGATATCCGGTCGGACAGGGACGAAGTCGGCCCCCGCGTTCTCTCGTATCGCCCCCCCAACCTCGCGAACGCCGACATCACTCTGCAGCGGCAGCCGATGTTTCCCGAGACCGATCCGTTGGCGGCCTTCACGAAGATCTTCGGCGTCGCCCTCCCGTCGGGAACGGGGGCGGCGAGCTTGCTCTCTCAGAAGTTGAGCGTTCTCGACTTCATGCGCAGCGACCTGGCGCGGCTCAACACGCTGGTCCCGGCCTCCGAGAAGACCAAGCTGCTCGCGTACGCCGACGCGATCCAGGCGCTCGAGGCCACTTTGCGAGGCGCGGTCGCGAGCCTTCCGGGATCGGCGTGTGTCGTTCCGGCGATGCCACCGATGATTCTGCAGGACGCGCCTGTGCCCGGCGGCTATCTGTACGCGATGCCTGCGGGCGGCACGAAGTTGACGGGGTGCGACTATTGGGTCGCCGCGGACCCCGCCAGCCACCCCCATCAAGTCGTCGGGCGGCTGCACCTATCGATCATCAAAGCCGCGTTTCTTTGCGACCTCGCCCGGGTGGCAACATTCAGCTGGTCGTCGGGCACGAGCTGGGTGGCCTTCCCTGGCACATTCAACGGAGCGACGCTCCCCGGAGCCCCAGTGTCCGCGCCACATTACGGACCGCTGAGCGCGCAAGACCCAGCGACCGCCGCGTGGTGGGCAGCGGTCGATCGCTTTTACTCGGACCAGACTTCGCAAGCGCTCCAGGAGTTCGACGCGGCCACGGATGTCGACGGGAGCACGCTTCTCGACAGCACGGTCATTCCGTACGTCAGCGAGCTCGCTCGCCGCGTGGACCATAACCAGCAGAACGTGCCGTTTCTGGTCTTCGGCGGCAAAAACACCCGAATTCAAGGGGGAACGTTCTTGAAGGTCAGCGGCGGCCCACTGGGCGCGCAAACCGGCGCGACGACGGGCAACCGTCCCGTGAACGACGTGTGGTTGGCGCTCGCGCCGATCTTCGGCGTGAACCTCGCGTCACTCGGCAGCCAGGCGCAATTCACGGGCCCTTTGCCCGGCGTCGTCGTCTGAAAGAACGCCGCTGGCGTTTCGCGGCTCGACGGCATCGAGTACGCTCCCTCCCATGTATTACGAGACCCTCTGCCAAATGAAGAAGATGCTCGGCCAGCTCGACAAGTGGCTGGAAGCGGCCACGGCGTACGCGCAGTCAAAGTCGTTCGATCCGAACGTGTTCGTGGGCTTTCGCCTCGCGCCGGATCAATTCGCGTTCGCGCGTCAGGTGCAGTCGACCTGCGACACCGCGAAGCTCGCGGCCGCTCGGCTGGCTGGAAAGGATGCACCGACCCACCCCGACACGGAGCAAACGCTCGATGAGCTTCGTGCGCGCGTCCGCACGGTGGTCGCCTATCTCGACGGTTTCTCCGCGAAGGATTTTGGCGGCGCTGCCGCGCGCGTCATCACGCAGCCGCGCTGGGAAGGCAAAGTGATGTCCGGCGCGGACTACTTCCTCGAGCACGCGGTACCGAACTTCTTCTTCCATATAACGCACGCGTACGCGATTCTGCGGCACAACGGGGTCAACATCGGCAAGCGGGACTATCTCGGACCGCTGAGTCTGCGGGCTCCGTAGCGGGCAGCCGAATAAGAGGCGGACGAGAGAACGCCGCCAGGACGCCAGGATCGCCAATGGAACAATCCCTGAGGATTTGGCCCATGAATCGTGGCGTTCGTGGCGGTCGAACCGCCGGGGCCCTGCTACGAGGTGCGTCGATGTTCAAGCGCGAAACCGGATGGCGATGAGCTGTGCGCCGGCCCCCGTGGCGACGAAGACTGCGCGCCGATTCGACGCGACTTTGGCGAGCCAATCGAACGCACCGCCGTCGATGAGCGGGATCCGCTGGCCATCCTGGGCAGTGACCCAGAGCATGAAACGGAGCCCGCCCGAGTAGTAACTGT
>Ga0265319_1000206_pt1 | contig 44786 bp, 36 predicted proteins | sample 4824metaG_FD_192443 | JGI IMG/M metagenome (GOLD analysis project Ga0265319, IMG submission 192443) | Rhizosphere microbial communities from Carex aquatilis grown in University of Washington, Seatle, WA, United States - 4-8-24 metaG | ecosystem: Host-associated > Plants > Roots > Rhizosphere >...
GTTGAGGATGACCTGGTGAAGCTGCGTCGGATCACCGGAAACCGGCCAGAGATCCTTGGAAACTTCGGTGGAGATTCTGATGTTGCGCGGAAACGTCTGCGTGATGATCGCCTCGATGTCCCCTATAAGGCGCTCGAGGCGTATGGCGACCCGCTGGTGGTCGTCGCCCCTCGCGAAGGAGAGCACCTGGCGCACCAGGTCGGCTCCCCTCAGGCAGCTCACCTGGATGGTCTCAAGTATCTTGGAGCGCCGCGGGTTGCTGGAGTCCTCATGCTTCAGCAGCTCGATCGCCATCAGGATGGGCGCAAGCACGTTGTTTAGGTCGTGCGCGATGCCTCCGGCGAGCGTCCCAATGCTCTCCATGCGCTGGGCCCGCAGGAACTGGGCCTCCATCTTCCTCTGCTCGGTGAGGTCGCGCATGCCCCCCACCATCCGGACGGCCTTTCCAAGGTCGTCGCGCAGGATATAGCCCCGGTCGTGCACGAAGGCATAGGTGCCGTCCTTGCGTTGGAACTGGTATTCGGCGCTCCATGAGTCTTCGCCCGCGGCCGCGGCGCGCTTAATATTCTCGGTGACGCGCGGGCGGTCGTCGGGGTGGATGTGCCCCTTCCACGCCTCGACGCTCGGCTCGATCTCCCCGGCGGCAAACCCGAATGTCGTGAGAAAGCCGTCGTTCCACCAGAAGGTGCCGGCCGCGAGGTCCCAGTCCCAGACGACGTCGCTAATGGCGCGGGCGACGAACTTGAACCTCTCCTCGCTCTGGCGAAGGGCGTTCAGCGCCTGCACGCGGACGGAGGAATCGCGGGCGATCACCTGCACCTCCCTGTGCCCCTGGAAATCGAAGGCCACGGACGTGACCTCGACATCGACGTCGGTTCCGTCGAGCCGCACGAACTTGCTCTCGAAGGGCGGCCTCGAGTGCCCATCCGAAAGCTCCAGTCTTCGCTCCAGCTTGAAGGCTTGGAATGCGGGGTGCGTCACCTCCAGGGCGTTTCGACCGATGAGCTGGGAAGCCTCCGAGGCTCCCATCAGCAGGCAGAACGCCTTGTTGACGAACGTTATGAGGCCGTCGACATGCACGAAGAGTGCGTCGGGGGAAAGGGCGAGCATCTTCTTGTAGCGCTCGTCCGCCTCGTGGACTACCGCCTCGTGGGCCTTCTGGTCGGTAAGGTCCTGGATCGTGCCGGACTCGTGGGCGGGCTTGCCCTGCTCATCGGACACCAGCTCGGCGATCTGGCGGACGTGCCGGACCTCGCCGCCAGGACGGACGATGCGATGCTCGAAGTCGACCCGGCGCAGGCCGGTCGCGGCCGCCTTCTTCTCCTGGTGGACGTAGTCCCTGTCATCCGGATGCACGAGGCTGTAGAAGAGCTCGGCGCTGGGCTGGCACTCGTTCTTGGAGAGCCCGAGGATCTTGTAGACCCCGACGGACCACCTGAGGCGGCGCCTCTTGGAAAAGTCGTATTCCCAGTCCCCGATTCCCGCGATGCGCTGGGCGTTCTCGAGCCGCTCGACATTGACCACGGTCCCGCTCTGGTGGAGCAGGCGAACCTCGATCATGTTGTGGACGCGGATCAGGACCTCCGCGAGCTCGAACGGCTTGCTGATGAAATCCTTCGCCCCGGAATGAAGGGCGCGAAGCTTGTGTCCGGGCTGGGCCGTGATGACGAGAACGGGGAGGTAGCTCCCCTTCTCGATCTTCTTGAGTTCCTCCATAACCCGGAATCCGTCGAGGCCGGGCATCTGGAGATCGAGCAGGATCAGGTCAAATCGCTTCCTCTCATGAAGCGAGCAGACCACGTGGGGATCGCTCGTCGAGGTCACCGAGAGGTACCCGGCGCCCTTCAGGATCTGCTCCAGAAGGGAGATGTTGGCCTCCTGATCGTCAACGATCAGGATGGATGCATTGAGGATGTCTGACTCGCTTGTCACGGTTTCCTCGAACTCTAGCCGACGGGACCGGAACCATTTTCGGCGAGCTCGAGCGCCGCGTTGAGGGTATCCATGAAATCCTTCACCTTGATCGGCTTCGTGAGGTAGCGGAAGAACCCGGCCTTCATCCCCTTTGCGACGTCGCGCGGCATCGCGTTGGCGCTCAGGGCGATAACCGGAATGTGCGCTGTAGTCGGGTCGGCCCGCAGGATCTTCAGGGCGTCGATGCCGCTGATGCCGTTCAGGTTGATGTCCATCAGGATCACCTTCGGAAGCGCCGAGCGCGCGAGCTTGATGCCCAGGGTCCCGTTGATGGCGGTCAGCAGGCGCATGTCGGGGCAGAGCGCTATGAGCTGCTCGACAAGCTCCATATTCGCCGGGTTGTCCTCGACGTAGAGAAGCGTGCGAAGCGGGGCGCCGGGCGGTAGCTTCGGCCGCGTGCTGACCTCGATCTCCTCGCCCTTGTCCTTGAGCTGCGGGGCCGACGTGGCCGTGAGGTCGCACCAGAACAGGCTTCCCTCGCCCCGCTTGCTCTCCACGCCGATGGTCCCGTCCATGAGCTCGGCAAGCCTCTTCGTCACGACAAGCCCAATTCCCGTCCCGGCGACGTTCCCCTCCTGCCCGAGCCTGTTGAAGGGCTGGAACAGCTGCGCCATCATGTCGGGCGCAAGCCCGAGGCCCGTGTCTCGGACGCTGATTCGGATCCGCTCGGGCGCGACGACGGCGCATTCCACGACGACCGTTCCCTCCTCCCTGTTGTACTTGATTGCGTTGGAGAGCAGGTTGATGACGATCTGCTTCAGGCGAGTCATGTCGGCCTTGACGAACACCGGGTTCTCGAATGTCGGGAAAGTCATGACAATGCCGCGCTTCTGGGCCTCGGGGCCCATCATCGTCTGGCATTCCACCATGATCTCGGACAGGGAGACCGATTCCTTGGAGAGCGACACCTGACCGGACTCGATCACAGCCAGGTCCAGCACCTCGTTGATGAGCTTGAGCAGGTGCCACCCCGCCTTGAGGATCTGGGAAATGCGGGCGCCCTGCGACTCCGTCGGCGGGGGCGTGGAGGATTCCATGAGCTGGGCGAAACCCAGGATGGCGTTGAGCGGGCTACGGAGCTCATGGCTCATGCTCGAGAGGAAGTCGGACTTGGCGAGGTTGGCCTTCTCCGCGATGAACTTTGCGCTCTCCAGCTCGACATTCGACACTTGGAGCGCGTGCTCGAAGCGCTTGCGCTCAGTCACGTCGCGCGCGCCAGCGAACACCCCCAGGAGCTTCCGGTCGCGATCATAGAACGTGGACGCGTTGTATGAAACTGTGGTCTTCTTGCCGTCCCTCGTGCAGGCGGTGAGCTCGTAATTGGTGACCCGCTTCTCGCTCAGCACCTGCCTGATGCCTGCCTCGGCCCGCTCCGGCTCGGTGAAAAATCCCTTGAACGGGGCGCCGATGAGCTCGTCGCGCGTGCAGCCCGTGAGCGCCTCCATCTGCTTATTGACGTCGGTGATGATGCCCAGCGGATCGGTCGTCATCAAAGCGTCGATGTTCGACTCGATGAGCGAGCGCGTGTAGAACTGCTGGTCGCGAAGGCGCTGATCGAGCTTCATCCGGTCCTCCTCGATCTGCTTGCGCGCGCTGTTGTCGGTGCCGATCAGCAGGTAGCCAATGATGGCGCCATCGTCGCCTCGAAGCGCCGTCACTGAGACTATAGCAGGGAAGCGGCTGCCGTCCTTGCGGATGTACGTGAGCTCGTAGATGTCCTCGATACCCCTCGATGCCTTGAACACGAGGGCCTCAAACCCGGGCGCGATCGTGGAGCCCAGCTCGGCGCTGAGCGCCTTGGCGCGGGCCACGATCTCCTGCGGGTCGGAGATCTCGGCCGGCGTCACCTTGTTCATCACGTCCGCGGCGGCATAGCCCAGCATGCGCTCGGCTCCCACGTTGAAGATCTGGATGACCCCCTTCTCGTCCGTGGCGATGCTCGAGAAGTTGGCGCTGTTGAAGATCGCGCTCTGGAGCGCCCCGGCCTTGAGGAGCGCCTGCTCCGCCATTTTCCGGGCGCTGTTGTCCGTGCCGATCAGAAGGTAGCCGATGATGGCCCCGTCATCGGCGCGCAGAGCCGTGACGGACACGATGGCGGGAAAGCGGCTGCCGTCCTTGCGGATGTACGTGAGCTCGTAGATGTCCTCGATACCCCGTGAGGCCTTGAACACCAGGGCCTCGAAGCCGGGTGCGATAGTGGATCCCAGCTCGGCGCTGAGCGCCTTCGCTCGGACAACGATCTCATTTGGATCGGAGATCTCGGCGGGCGTGACCTTGTTCACGACGTCCGCAGCGGCATAACCGAGCATGCGCTCGGCTCCCACGTTGAAGATCTGGATCACGCCCTTCTCGTCCGTGGCGATGCTCGAGAAGTTGGCGCTGTTGAAGATCGCACTCTGGAGGGCCCCCGTTTTAAGCAGCGCCTCCTTTCTCCTGTCTTCGGCTATAACCTCAACCGTTCCGGCGTGGACGTATTCGGGCTCCTGGGATGTCAAAAGTTCGGTTTGCATCAAAGTGGACCCTTTGAGGGCAACCGGATACTATCTTAACCATAAGCCCGAAGGTCAGTGGGTAATCACCCCATTCACCACGCACGCAACACCCTATGGTCATCCATTCATTCGGGAAAGAATCCGTCCGTGGACGGCGCGGGGCAACGGAGGGTCCTAATGCCGCTTCCCCAAAGTAAGAGATGGTGCTCAGGAAGGGACTCGAACCCTTACGCCTTACGGCACACGCCCCTCAAACGTGTGTGTCTACCAATTCCACCACCTGAGCATCTAAATCGGGGAGGGGCTAATCAGCGGCATCCCCCCGGGGTTGTCCAGCCCTGAAATTGGGTTTTGACCCCCCCGCCTCTCTGAACGACCGTCAGGGCGGTCATACCCCCATGAAACTCGACGCAATCAAGGCGGCCCTGCTCGCCTCCTACGAGCTGGACGGGGGGATAAACCACCTGGACGGGGTCAACCTGCCGTCGCAGGCCTCGGCAAACGAGATCTCCCGCGAGTGCATGCACCTGCTTTTCCCGGGTTTCTTCGAGGAGAGCCGGCTCGAGAAGAAGGACATCCCCATGCTCGTGGAGCAGTCGCTCGCGAGGATCGGCGGCCGCCTGGAGGTCGAGATCGAGAAGAGCCTGCGGTTCGCCAAGGACCCCGACCCGGGCGTCCGGGCCCGCCAGCTGGCCGGCGAGGCGCTGTCCAAGCTCCCGGAGCTGCGCAGGGCGATCCGCACGGACGTCGAGGCGGCCTACCAGGGGGACCCGGCCGCCCTGAGCTACGAGGAGATCATCCTCGCCTACCCCTGCGTCCTCGCGATCTCGCTCCAGCGCTTCGCGCACGTTCTTTACGGGCTCAATGTCCCGCTTCTGCCCCGGATGATCACCGAGTTCGCCCATGAGCGCACGGGAATCGACATCCACCCCGGCGCGCAGATCGGCACGCATTTCTTCATAGACCACGGCACTGGGGTTGTCATCGGGGAGACCGCGACCATCGGCACCCGGGTCAAGCTGTACCAAGGCGTGACCCTGGGCGCGAAGTCATTTGAGACGGACAACAAGGGCAACCCGGTCAAGGGCGTGAAGCGCCATCCCGACATCGGGGACAACGTGACGATCTACGCCCATGCGACCATCCTCGGCGGGGACACCCGAATCGGGGCAAACTCGGTGGTCGGCGGCAACGTCTGGCTCATCGAGTCGGTGCCGGCAAACAGCATCGCCTATTTCAAGACCGACGACCTGGTCATCAGGCCGCGCCAGAAGAAGGAGACCCTGGTCGGCTACGTCGAGGACTGGGTGATCTGAGCTACCCGGCCCGAGAGGGCGCGGATATCCAGCGGCTCTGGCGGTCGTCGACGCCGCGCGCAAGCTCCGCCGCGAAGAACGGCCCGCGGTAGATCATGCCCGTGTAGACCTGGACGAGGGTCGCGCCTGCATCCAGCTTCTCCGCCGCGCCCCGGGCGTCCGTGATGCCCCCCACCCCGATGATCGGAAGCCTGCCGCAGGTCGCCCGGGAGACATAGCCAATGACCGCGGTCGAGCGGGCCCGAAGGGGTGCCCCGCTCAGGCCGCCCGACTCGGTGACGGCCGCAAACGCCCCCGGCCTCGCGAGCGTCGTGTTGGTGGCGATCAGTCCGTCGAGGCCGAAGTCGGACACCACGCCTAGGACGGCGTCAATCTGAGGGAATTCGAGGTCCGGCGAGATCTTTAGGAGAATGGGGAGCCGCGCCAAGCCCCGGGCGGACGTCCGCTCGCGATTGGCATGCGTGATCGCAGAGAGGAGCTCCCTGAGCCGGGACTCGTCCTGGAGCTGGCGAAGGCCGGGCGTGTTGGGGCTCGAGACATTGAGGACCACATAGTCGGCGTGGTCGGCGAGCCTCGCAAAGCTCGCGAGGTAGTCTTCAGCCGCCCGGTCGATCTCCGTCACCTTGGACTTGCCGAGGTTTATTCCCACGGGGATGCGCCTCTTCCCGGGAGGGGACTGGCCCGCCAGGCGCGCCGCGACCGCCTCCGCGCCCTGGTTGTTGAAGCCGAGGCGGTTGATCACGGCCTCCTCGCGCGGAAAGCGGAACATCCTGGGGCGCGGGTTGCCGGGCTGGGCCAGGGCGGTCACGGTTCCCACCTCCACGTGCCCGAAGCCGAGGGCCGCGGCTGCCGGCCACGCCCGGGCGTTCTTGTCGAAGCCGGCCGCCAGGCCGATGGCATTGGGGAATTTGAGCCCAAAGGCCTCGACCGGTCGGAAGGTTCCCGGGGATAGGCGCACCAGGGCCTCGAGCATCCGGCAGAGCGGCGTCACGCGTCCCAGGAGCGCCATGGAGTCGACGGCCAGCTCGTGCGCCCGCTCGGAATCCATCCGGAAGAGGACAGGCCTGAGGAGTTTTCCGTAGAGTGAGCCCATGTGACAACAGCGTGAAATCCGGGGGTTAAAACGCAAGAACGGTGCCTGAAACCAGCGATAGACCAATGCGTTCCGCACAGGTCCCCGACAAAATCACATGGGTTGCTTTTGTGCTTGTTATTTACCCCCCCCCTCGCACGCTGCGCTAAAATTTCCCTCGTATACCGCATCCATGGCAAAGCCCACCTCCACCCTAGACTGGTGCATCGTTAGACTCGGCGAAGACCACAACTGGTGGGTGAGTGAGACAAGCGACCCGGTGCGCTGGGACGTCGACGGGCTCAGCATCGTCGACCCAAGGCAGGTCGCCCACCTGATCGAGCTCGTGGACGCACTGCGCGACTACGGATTCCAGCAGGACCTCTTCGAGGCCGCGTTCATCCCGTTCCGGATCGAGAAGGACCTCGGCGGCGGCAAGGTCCGGCTGAAGCGGGTGAAGGAGTCCCTCTTCGACTCGGACGAGAAGCTGTTCGTCCTGCCCGACATCCTTGACGAGGAGAACGGGCCCTACGCGGACCTGCTCGACCACCTCACGCGCTGCCGCGTGAAGATGCTCAACGACCTCTTCAGCTTCGAGAACAAGCTGACCGTGGACGAGGTCGAGGACGAGATCCGCGAGGAGCAGAACACCCATTTCATCGAGGGAAAGGCCGTGCACACGTTCAGCGAGCTGTGCGCCATCCTCGACTTCATGCCCGACGGCATCGACACCGACGAGGAGCAGCCGTCAAAGGCCGCCGAGGAGGAGGAGGACGACCTGCCGACCCTCGACGCGGAGGAGGAGGAGAAACTGAAGAACGACGAGTCCCTCAAGTGGGACGACGACGGCGAGGACGAGAAGGATGACGAAAAGGCGGACGGGGAGAAGAAGGACGAGGACGAGAAGGAGGACGCGGGCGAGGAGGAAGAGGCCGAGAAGCCCAAGCGAAAGTCGCGGGGCAAGCGCTGAGGCCGGCCCCGACCGCACCATGCACCTGCGCCTCGCCGCGACGATGGCCCTCCTGGGAATCCTCGCGGGATGCGCGACGGAGAGCCCTACCGTCAGGAACCCGGTCATCCCGGCGGCGGCCTCGGCCTCGCACCTGCGACCCGGCGACAACCTGACCGTGGCGATCATCGGCGTCCCCGACCCCTCGACGAACTCCGTGCAGGTCGACGACCAGGGCACCATCAGCCTTCCCTACATCGGGCCCATCAAGGCCTCCGGCGAGACCACGGGCGGGCTCACCCAGGCGATCCGCGAGGCCTATGTGACCAAGAAGATCTACACATCGGTCGACATATCGGTCACGGTCACTGAGCGCTACGTCTACGTCGGGGGCGAGGTCCAGAAGCCGGGGCGCATCATCTGGACGCCGGACCTGACCGCGGCAAAGGCCGTCCAGGCCGCCGGGGGCTTCACGCTCTACGCCAAGGAGGACAAGGTGAGCGTCGTGCGCAGCCAGATCCTCTATGACGTCGACATCAAGCTCGCCCAGAAGGACCCCTCGCAGGACCCAAAGCTTGAGCCCGGCGACTCGATCCAGGTCTCCCGCACCGCGTTCTAGCGCGGGCGTTCAGCCCCGCAGCTCGGCCGCCATCTCCCTAGCGAAATACGTGAGGATCATGTCCGCGCCCGCCCGCTTGATGGCAATGAGGGATTCGCGGCGGCAGGCGGCAAGGTCGAGCCAGCCGAGCCTCGCGGCAGCGTGGATCTGCGCGTACTCGCCGGATACCTGGTAGGCGGCGATCGGCTTCCTCGTCGCGGTGCGCAGCCCGCGGATGATGTCGAGGTAGAGGCCCGCCGGCTTGACCATGACGATGTCGGCGCCCTCGGCCTCGTCGAGCCTGAGCTCCGTGTAAGCCTCCCGTCGGTTCGCGGGGTTGAGCTGGTACGTGCGCTTGTCGAGGAGCCTCGTCCCCGCGGCCTTGGCGCTGCCCACGGCGTCGCGGAAGGGGCCGTAGTAGGCCGAGGCGTACTTTGCCGTGTAGGCCATGATCGCCGTGTCCTCGTGGCCGGCGGCGTCGAGGGACCTGCGGATCGCCCCGACCCTGCCGTCCATCATGTCGCTTGGCGCGACCAGGTCCACGCCCGCGGCCGCGTGCAGGACCGCCATGTCGGCGAGGATCCCGACCGTGCGGTCATTGTCCACGTCGCCCCCGTCGCGGGTCAGCACGCCGTCGTGCCCGTGGGACGTGTAGGGGTCGAGCGCGAGGTCGGTGGCGACCGTGAGGTCTGGGACGGCCCTCTTGACCGCCCGGACCGCGCGCAGGACGAGGGCGTCCTCCCTGAGCGCGGCGGATCCGTCCTCGTCCTTGAGCCGGGACTCGATCCTCGGGAACAGCGCCACGGCGAGGATGCCGAGCCTCCTCAGCGCGCGGCACTCCTTCACCAGGTCCGCCACCGTGAGGCGGGCCACCCCTGGCATCGATGCGATCGGCTCGGGCCGGCCCTTCCCGTCGATGACGAAGAGGGGCGCGATCAGGTCCTGGGGCCGCAGCACCGTGTCCTCGACCAGCGCGCGCAGGCCCGCCGTGCGGCGAAGCCGCCTCGGGCGCTGAACGAGATTGAGTTTGAATGGGCTTGGCATGTATTCGATGGCTCCTTCATTGGAGCACGGCCAGACCCGTGCCGCCACAAGAATTTGAGTCCCAAAAGCCCGCCCAACACTTTTCCTAGATAATGGCCATCAAGCTCTTCGACTCGCTCGCGCGCGAGATGCGCGAACTCCAGCCGGGGGACAAGGATGGCGTGTTTCGCTTCTACAACTGCGGGCCCACCGTCTACGCGCCCGCCCACATCGGCAACTTCCGGACGTTCGTCGTCAACGACGTCCTGCGGCGGATGCTCGACCTGGAGTTTCCCGGGAAGGTGAAGCACGTGCGCAACCTGACCGACGTCGACGACCGCACCATCGGCCAGGCGCGCGCGGAGAAGCGCCCCCTTGCCGAGATCACGGGGAAGTGGACGGAGCTCTTCCACGCCGACTGCGCGGCCCTCAACTGCCTGGTCCCTCACGTGGAGCCGGCGGCCACGCGCCACATCCCGGAGCAGGTCGACATGATCGACGTCCTCATGCGCAAGGGGAACGCCTACAGGGCCCCCGACGGCTCGGTCTACTTCAAGATCAGCTCGTTCCCGGGGTACGGGGCCCTCTCCAGGATAAGGGAGCGGGAGCTGAAGGTCACGAACAGCGTCTTCGACGCCGACCACAAGGACGAGGTCGGCGACTTCGCCCTCTGGAAGGCCCACCGGCCCGAGGAGGACGGCGATGTGCAGTGGCCGGGCCCCGAGGGGGCCGCCTCGGGCCGCCCGGGATGGCACATCGAGTGCAGCGCGATGATCAAGAAGCACCTCGGGGAGACGATCGACCTGCACACGGGCGGCGTCGACCTGCTCTTCCCCCACCACGAGAACGAGATCGCCCAGAGCCAGTGCTGCAACGGCGCGACGTTCTCCCGGCACTGGTACCACACCGAGCACCTGCTCTCGGACGGCACGACGATGAGCAAGAGCAAGGGCAACTACCACACGCTCGGCGACTTGGTCGCCAAGGGGTATTCGCCGATGGCGGTGCGCTACGCGCTCCTCACGGGCCATCCGCGCAAGCAGCTCAACTTCACACTGGATTCGCTGCATGCCGCCGAGAGCGCGCTGAAGGCCCTTCGGCGCTTCTCGGACGGCCTGCCCCCCGCCCCCGGGGGGTCCCCGGCCGCGCCGTCGTCCCTGTTCGATCCTGTCATTGCGGCGCTCTCGGACGACCTCAACACCCCGGCGGCCCTCGGCGCTCTTTTCGTCGCGATCAACGCCGTGGACCCCGCGAAGGCGACGCCGGCAGACCGCGCGGGGTTCGAGGGGGCCCTCCACGCGCTCGGCCTCGACCCGAGCCAGGCAGTGGCCAAGGCCGGCGCCCAGGTCCCCGAGGCCGTCGCCTCGATGGCCAGCAGGCGCTGGGAGGCGAAGAAGGCCAAGGACTTCGCCGCCGCCGACGCCCTGCGCACGGACCTCGCCGCCGCCGGCTGGTCGATGCTCGACGGAAAGGACGGCTACAGGCTGGAGCCCCTCAAGAAAGCCTGACTTGGCTTTCGCCGCCCATCTCTCATCTTTTCCCCTCCCCTTGATGACCCCACTCGAAGAACTCCGGCACTCGGCGTCGCATATCATGGCGACCGCCATCCTGCGCCTCTTCCCGGACGCCAAGCTGGACATCGGGCCGCCGACCGACACGGGGTTCTACTACGACATCGACCTGGACCACAAGCTGACCGCGGAGGACCTCGTGCGGATCGAGGCGGAGATGAAGAAGGTGGCCGATGAGAACCAGCCCTTCCTGCGCAAGGAGGTCTCCCGCGAGGAGGCCGCGGAGATCATCAAGTCCCGCGGACAGGAGCGCTACAAGCTCGGGCGCCTCGCGGACATCCCCGAGGGCGAGAAGATTTCGTTCTACCAGAACGGGGAGTTCATGGACCTGTGCGCGGGCACCCACGTGCGCTACAGCTCCAAGCTCAAGGCCTTCAAGCTGCTCTCGATCGCCGGAGCCTACCACCGCGGCGACGAGAAGAACAAGCAGCTCCAGCGCATCTACGGCACGGCCTTCCCCACCCGCGAGGAGCTCGCCAGCTACCTCGAGCAGGTCGAGCAGGCGAAACACCGCGACCACCGCAAGCTTGGCCGGGACCTGAGGCTCTTCGTCATCGACGAGGACGTGGGCCAGGGGCTCATTCTCTGGACGCCCAACGGCTCCATCATCCGCCAGGAGCTCCAGAACTTCATCAGCGAGGAGCTGCGCAAGCAGGGGTATTCGCAGGTCTTCACGCCCCACATCGGCAAGCTCGAGCTCTACAAGCTCTCGGGCCACTTCCCCTACTACAAGGAGTCGCAGTTCACGCCGGTCGTCGAGAACCAGTCGCTCGCGAAGATCCTCGCCGAGGGCTGCTCGTGCGCGGAGATGGTCGTTCGCCTCGAGGCCTTCTCGGCCCACATGGCGGGCCAGATCAACGAGCGCACCGGCAGGGAGACCATCACGCCCGACCGGGTGAGGCCGGACGACCAGCTCCTCGACGGCTTCATGCTGAAGCCGATGAACTGCCCGCACCACATCAAGATCTTCTCCTCGCAGCCGCACTCCTACCGGGACCTGCCCGTCCGCCTCGCGGAGTTCGGCACGGTGTACCGCTGGGAGCAGTCCGGGGAGTTGAACGGCATGACGCGCGTGCGCGGCTTCACCCAGGACGACGCCCATCTCTTCTGCACGGAGGACCAGGTGGCCCAGGAGCTCCTCGGGTGCCTCTCGCTCGTCAAGATCGTGCTCACGACCCTCGGGATGAGCGACTACCGCGTGCGCGTCGGCCTTCGCGACCCCGACTCGAAGAAATACACCGGCCTGGCGGAGAACTGGGACAAGGCCGAGGCCGCGTGCCGCGAGGCCGCGAAGACGCTCGGCGTCCCTTTCACCGAGGAGCCGGGCGAGGCGGCCTTCTACGGGCCCAAGATCGACTTTGTCGTCAAGGACGTGATCGGGCGGGAATGGCAGCTCGGGACGGTCCAGGTGGACTACAACCTGCCGATCCGCTTCGACCTCTCGTACAGCGGCGCCGACAACCAGCCCCACCGCCCCGTGATGATCCACCGCGCCCCCTTCGGCTCCATGGAGCGCTTCTGCGGCGTCCTGATCGAGCACTTCGGGGGCGACTTCCCAGTCTGGCTCTCTCCGGAGCAGGTGCGCCTCCTCCCCATAAGCGAGAAGACCCTGGACTACGGGCGCGAGCTGCTCGCGGCCTTCAAGGCCGCCGGCGTCCGGGCCTCGATCGACGAGCACAACGACAAGCTGGGGGCCAAGATCCGGCGCTCGGAGATCGAGAAGGTGCCGTACACGCTCGTCCTGGGCGCCAAGGAGGCCGAGGCGCGCTCCGTCAGCGTCCGCAGCCGGGCCCGGGGCGACGAGGGCGTCGTTGCGTTCGAGCCGTTCCTCGCGCGCGTGCTGGAGGAGATCCGCCTGCGCTCGCTGTCCGCCAAGAAGGCGCCGGCCTGAGGCAGGCGCCGGGTCAGACCGCCGCCTCGCCGCGCTCGTCCGTGCGGATGCGGATCACTTCCTCGAGCGGGACCATGAACACCTTGCCGTCGCCGATCTTGCCCGTCTTCGCGGACTTCACGATCGCGTCGACGGCCTTCCCGGCCATGTCGTCCGCGACGGCGATCTCGACCTTAACCTTGGGCAGGAAGTCGACCGTGTACTCGCTTCCGCGATAGATCTCGGTGTGGCCCTTCTGGCGGCCGAAGCCCTTCACCTCGGTGACGGTCATACCCTCGATGCCTGCCTCGGCCAGCGCCTCCTTAACCTCTTCGAGCTTGAACGGTTTGATGATGGCGATGATGAGTTTCATTCGGATGGGGGGTAGGAAGAATCGGGTTCTTAGGGACGACGCTAGGGTCGCTGTGGGAAACGCGCAAGCATCGGTTCCCCCACGGGTAGCAGGGGTTATGCCAAGGGGACATCGGGCGCCACGATCGCGATATGGAGCTCCTTGAGCTGCTTCGGCGTCACCGGCGTCGGGCTGCCGGCCATGAGGTCCTGTCCCTTCTGGGTCTTCGGGAACGCGATCACGTCCCGGATGCTGGTCGTCCCGCAGAGGAGCGCCACGATCCGGTCCAGGCCGAAGGCGATGCCGCCGTGCGGCGGGGCTCCGTACGTGAACGCGCGCAGCATGTAGCCGAAGCGGTTCTCGACGACGTCGGCCGGAATCTTGAGCACGTCCTCGAAAATCTTCTTCTGGAGGGCGGGCTGGTGGATCCGGATGGACCCGCCGCCGAGCTCCATGCCGTTCAGGACGATGTCGTAGTGCTGCCCGCGGACGGCCTTCGGGTTCGTGTCGATGAGAGCGGCGTCCTCGGCCACGGGCGCCGTGAAGGGGTGGTGGGTCGCCACGTAGCTCTTCTGCTCCTCGTCGTAGCTCATCAGCGGGAAATCGACCACCCAGAGGAACTTCCAGTCGTCGGGCCTGACCGTGAGCTTCCCGCGCTTCTGCAGGAGCACCGCCACCTCGAGGCGGATCCTCCCGAGGATCGCGCAGGCCTTCTCCCAGGGCGCCGCCGCGAAGAAGATCATGTCGCCGTCCTCGACCCCGAGCGCGCCCGCGAGGGCCGCCTTCTCGGGCTCCGAGAGGAACTTCACGATGGGGGACTTCCACTCGCCCCCCTCCGCCTTGATGAAGGCGAGGCCCTTCGCGCCCAGGCTCTTCGCGATCTCCTCGAGCGCCTTGAGCTCGCCCTGCGTCAGGTCCGCGAGGCCCTTGGCGTTCATGGCCTTCACGGAGCCGCCCGACGCGACCGTGCCCTGGAACACCTTGAACGAGGAGGCCCGGAACGTCTCCGAGAAATCCTTCAGCTCCAGCCCGAACCGAAGGTCGGGCTTGTCGACCCCGAACCGGTTCATCGCGTCCGCGAACTGCATCCGGGGAAACGGGGTCGGGATGTCGGTGCCGAGGACGTCCTTCCAGACCTTCTTGAGCATCCCCTCGAAGAGCGCGTAGATATCCTCGCGGTCCACGAACGAGGCCTCGACGTCCACCTGGGTGAACTCCATCTGGCGGTCCGCGCGCAGGTCCTCGTCCCGGAAGCAGCGCGCGATCTGGAAATACCGCTCCACGCCGGCGACCATGAGGATCTGCTTGAACTGCTGCGGCGACTGCGAGAGGGCGTAGAACTGGCCCGGGTGGATGCGCGACGGCACGAGGTACTCGCGGGCGCCCTCGGGCGTGCTCTTGAAGAGCGCGGGCGTCTCCACCTCGATGAAGTCCTGGGAGTCGAAGTAGTCGCGGATCGCCTTCGTTGCGCGGTGGCGGACCGCGAGGTTCCTGCGCATCCTGGGGCGGCGCAGGTCCAGGTAGCGGTACGTGAGCCGGAGGTCCTCGTTCACCTTGTCGCCGCCCGCGTCGTCCAGCGGGAAGGGAGGCGTCTCCGAGGCGTTGAGGACCTCAAGCTCCGACGCGTCGACCTCGACCGAGCCCGTCGGGAGCGAGGCGTTGATCGTCCCCGCAGGGCGCGGGACGACCTTCCCGGCGATCCGGATGACCGACTCGGGCTTCACGTGCGCCGCGCGCGCGCTCAGCTCGGGGCTGGCCCTGGGGTCGAACTTGACCTGGGTGATGCCCTTGCGGTCGCGCAGGTCGATGAAGATGATCCCGCCGTGGTCCCTGATGGAGTCGACCCACCCGGAGAGGGAGACGGCGGCGCCGAGGTCGGCCTGTGTCAGCTGGGCGCAGTGGTGGGAGCGTGTCATCGGCGTGGCGTGGCGTGCAAAGGTGAGAGGAAGCCGCCCGGGGAGGGCAGGCGCAACCCGATTTTTGGCCGACCGTCGCCCGTCAGGCGAGGATGAGCGACTGGCCCGTCATCTCGGGGGGCTTCGGTATCCCCATGAGCTGGAGGACCGTCGGCGCTATGTCGGCCAGGCGCCCCCCTTCCCTCATCCGGGTCTTGCCCGCCGCGTAGCCGTCGCCGACCACGAAGAACTCCACCAGGTTGAGGGTGTGGGACGTGTGGGGGGCGTTGTGCACGGGGTCCCACATCTGCTCGCAGTTCCCGTGGTCGGCGCCGATGACGGCGCTGCCCCCGGCCTTGGAGAGGGCCTCGAGGAGATCCCCCACCCCATTGTCGGCCGCCTCGACGGCCTTGATGGCCGCAGGCAGCGAGCCGGTGTGGCCCACCATGTCGGGATTGGCGTAGTTGACGACGATGAGGGCGTACTTGCCCGACAGGATGGCGTCCCTCGCGGCCTGGGTCACCTCCGCGGCGGACATCTCGGGTTGCTGGTCATAGGTCGCGACCTTGGGGCTGGGCGGGCACGCGCGGTCCTCGCCCGGGAACGGCTCCGCCCTGTAGTTGTTGAAGAAGAAGGTCACGTGGGGGTTCTTCTCGGTCTCCGCGCAGCGGAACTGCGCAAGGCCTGCGTTGGCCACGACCTCCCCAAGGATGTTCCTGAGCCTCTCCGGCTTCGGCAGGATGACATGGACCGGCAGGCCCGCCTCGTACTCGGTCATGGTGGCATAGAAGAGGTCCAGCTTCGGTCCCCTGTCGAAGTCCTTGAATCCGTCGATCACGAAGGCCTTCGTTATCTCCCGCGGGCGGTCGCCGCGGTAGTTGTAGAAGATGACCGCGTCGCCGTCGGCAATCGACGCCAGCGGCTTGCCGTCCGCCCCGAGAACGGCCGTGGGGGTCACAAACTCGTCGCCGGCCTGCGAGGGGGTGAGGGGCTTGTCGTAGTACGCCTTGACGGCGGCCTCGGCGCTCGGCGCCGTCGCCTCGACCTTGCGGCCCGTGAGGAGGGCGTAGGCCTTCGCCACCCGGTCCCAGCGGTTGTCGCGGTCCATGGCCCAGAACCGGCCGCACACGGTGGCTATCCGCCCGATGCCGAGCTCGCGGCACTTGTCGTCGACCTGCCGGACATAGCCGAGGCCGCTGGCCGGGGGGGTGTCGCGGCCGTCCGTGAAGGCGTGGATGAAGACGCGGTCCGGGGCGATGCCGTCGGCCTTGGCCTGGGCCAGGAGCCCGTAGAGGTGCTCGAGCATCCCATGGACGCCCGCGTCGGAGACGATTCCCATCAGGTGGAGCCTCGACTTCCTTGACGTCACGCGGTCGACAACGCCCCGCCACACCGGGTTTGAGGCCATGAGCCGGTCGGTGAAGAGCTTGTTTATCCGGACGAGCTCCTGGTTCACGACCCGGCCCGCGCCGATGTTCTCGTGGCCCACCTCGCTGTTGCCCATGACGCCGTCGGGAAGGCCGACGTCGAGCCCGCTTGCGCGGACCAGGGCGACGGGATAGCGCGCGTGCAGCATGTCGTCGCACGGCTTCCTCGCGAGGTGCGTGGCGTTGAAGGAATCCTGCTCGGGATGGGGGTTGTCGCCCCAGCCGTCGCGGATCACAAGGAGTACGGGCTTGCGCGGTGAACTCATGTCGGTTTGATAGCACTATAGTGGAGGTGGGGAGCCTGTCGACAGCAGCAATGCGAATCCCGACAACAAACACCCGGAGAGGTTTCCGAGGGGCAAAGGGCCCGGCATGACACTCATCATCCGGGACCAGCTTGTGAATCCCCCGACCTGGTTCTCGTCGTTCCGCGACCTGACGCTCTACTGCAGCGTGTTCCTTCGGGACGACGTCGTGATCGAGTCCGACGATCCGGATCCCTACTACCGGTGGATGCGCCCGCGCGGCGGGATGGACTTCGTGGAGGATTTCGTGCGGCCCGGCGCCGAGAGCGGGGTCCACCTCGACGTGGAGCACAACTACCCGAGGACCGTCGTGACCGACCGGATCGCCCCCGAGAACGTCCATTCCCTCATCCGGCTGATACAATTCTGTCGAGGCGCGGCTTGACGCGGGGTTGGACGCGCGGGTGGAATCGGTTCATGCCGAATCGCGCCGTCCTCATCGCCAACCTGGGATCCCCCGACTCGACGTCAGTCCCTGACGTGCGCCGCTACCTTCGCGAGTTCCTGGGCGACGAGCGCGTGCTCGACATCCCCGCGCCGCTCAGGTGGCTCCTGCTGGAGGGGGTCATCCTTCCCACCCGCCCCAAGAAGACGGCCCACGCGTATGCGAGGATATGGACCGAGGGGGGCTCCCCGCTCGTCGTGACGTCCGAGAACGTGAGGCGAAAGCTCGCGGAGACCCTTGGGCCGGGCCTGCCGGTCTACGCCGCCATGAGATACGGCCATCCGTCCATCCCCGACACCGTGGCCGCGCTGGTCGCCGGGGGACACGACGACGTGCTCCTCTTCCCCCAGTACCCGCACTACGCGATGGCATCCTGGGAGACCGTCGTCGTGCGCCTTCGCCAGGAGGCCGCGAGGCAGGCGCCGGGGATGCGCATCAGCTGCGTCCAGCCCTTCGCCGGCGACCCGGATTACATCGGGATGCTCCACGCGGTCGCCGCGCCGTCCCTCGCGACGGCGTATGACCACCTGCTCTTCAGCTACCACGGGATACCGGAGCGCCACCTGCGCAAGGCCGACTCGTCCCGCGCGCACTGCACCTTGGTCGCCGACTGCTGCAACACGTGCTCGCCGGCCCACGCGACGTGCTACCGCGCCCAGTGCGTCCGCACCACGGCGGAGTTTGCGCGCCTCGCCGGCCTGGACCCCAAGCGGTACTCGATGTCGTTCCAGTCCCGGCTGGCGGGCGAGCCGTGGCTGAAGCCCTTCACAGACCAAGAATTTATACAGTTACCAAAGGCCGGCGTTAAACGTCTCTTAGTCATGTGCCCAAGCTTCCTTGCCGATTGCCTGGAAACGCTCGAGGAAATATCCATGACGGGAAAGGAATCGTTCCTAAACGCTGGAGGAGAACATTTTGAGAAGATAATGTGCCCAAATGACCATCCCGCATTCATCGATTTTCTCGCAAATCGTGTGCAAAAATGGCTGAATGGCAGCCCGTTGTGAGCGACCTCTCGAATCCCTCCCCGCTGACGATCCCGAATGCCGGCATGAAGACGGCCCGGGTGGCCGTCTTGATTCTCGACGGGACCGGCAAGGTCGTCTCGGCAAACCATGAGGCGAAGGTGCTGTGGCAGACGGGCGCGGGCGAGCTGGTCGGCGAGTCCTTCCCGGGACTCTTCGCCCTGGACATCGTCAGCGAGGACCCGGAGATGCTCGAGGCCCAGTGGGACATCCTGCTCGGCGCCATGCTCGACAAGCGCATCATCCTCTCGGTGCAGCCCAAGGAGGGCGGGCCGCATGCGATGGCGGTGCGCGCGGAGAAGGCGATCGGGGCGGCGGGAGGCTACATCGTCGTCATCGAGACCCCGCTGGAGACCGGGCCCGAGCCTTCGGCCTCCGCGGACGACCAGGCTGCGGCGCTCCAGCTTTTCGCGGAGAAGGGACCCGTCGGTTTCTTCGACCTGAACCTTAAGGCCCGCAGGGTCGTCTACTCGCCGGCGTGGAAGCGCATGCTCGGGTACGCCGATTCCGAGCTCGCGGACACCTACGAGGCGTGGATCGGGCTCCTGCACCCCGAGGATTCCGCCGCGGCGCCCGACAAGGCGGGCCGCAAGCTCAAGGTCGGTGCCCGCCCCTTCGGCGTCGAGTTCCGGATGAGGCACAAGCTCGGGCACTGGGCGTGGATCCATTGCGTGGGCCTGCAGCTGGTGAGCACGTCGGGCGAGCTGGAGCGCGTCGTGGGGATCCACATCGACTCCACGGAGCGCAAGGAGCTTGAGGAGTCCGGCTTGGCCAGCGACAGCCGGCTCTCGGCGCTGGCGGAGGAGGGGTCCCTGGCGGCGTTCGAGCTGGATTTCGAGAGGGAGGCCTGGTGGTTCTCGGGGGCCTGGCTTCGGCTCATGGGCGGCGTGGCCTCGCCCGCGAACGGGCCCGCCGCGCTCTCGGACGCGCTGACCCCGGAGGAATGCCCGGAGGGCCTCGAGGCCTGGCTGCTCGCGCAGGCGCCCGGCCAGGCGTCGTTCTCGAGGGTCGTTCGCCTGCGCACGGCCGACGGGAAGACGATCCAGGCGATGCTCGGGCTCAACCGCACGCTGACCCGCAAGAAGACCCTGGCGCGCGTCGTGGGCTACGCGTTCGCCCTTCCCGATGACGGCGCCGCCCCCGCCCCGGCCCCGAGCGCGCGCTCGACGGCCGACGCGGCGATAGACAGGACGGCGATGGCCATCTTTGACGAGGTGCTCGCGGCCCTCTCGGAGGCGGTCATCGCGACCGACGCCCGCGGGAACATCCTCTTTGCGAACACGACCGCCGCCCGGATACTGCGCCTGACGGCCGACGGCTTCGCGGGCCGCTCGCTCGACCAGGTGTTCGCCCTCGTCGACCGGCAGACCGGAAAGCCAGGCGACAATCCCGCAGAGCGCGCCCTCTCGGCCAGCGGCCCCCTGCCGCTCATCAGCGAGCACGCCGTCGCCGTGTCGGGGGCCGACCCCGTTCCGATCGTCTGGACCGCGCGCGCCTCGTACGGGCCCGACGCGAAGCCCCGAGGCATCGTCATCGTCTTCCGCAACCCGGACGAGATGAGCCTGACCCCGGAGGAGCTCATCAAGGCGAACCGCTTCGAGTCGCTCGGCCTCCTGGCCGGCGGCATCGCTCACGACTTCAACAACCTCCTGACGACGATCCTCGGCGGCCTGTCGCTCGCGAAGGACAACCGCGACAGCTCGAAGCTGGCGGATTCCGAGAAGGCCTGCATGGCGGCCAAGGGCCTCACGAAGCAGCTCCTCATGTTTGCGAAGGGCGGGTCGGGGGCGACGAGCGTCTGCGACCCGAGGGACATCCTCGAGGACGCCGTGAAGATCGCGTCCGCCGGGTCGACCGCGGAGATCACCGTCCAGTCCCAGGACGGCACCGGGGCGGTAAAGGTCGACCGGCCGCAGATCCTGCAGGTCTTCCAGAACCTGATCGTCAACGCCCTCCAGGCGATGCCCCCGCCCCCGCACAAGGCGCGCCTGCAGATCAAGGCCGCCAACGCCCGCATCACGGCGGGTCAGATCGCGTCGCTGCCCGCGGGCGACTACGTCGAGTTCGAGGTGCGCGACAACGGAAGCGGGATCAAGCCCGAGCACGTCGAGAAGATCTGGGACCCCTTCTTCACGACGAAGAAGCACGGCACCGGCCTCGGCCTGGCGACCGTGCTCTCGATCGTGCGCAAGCTGGGCGGGGAGATCGGCCTGCAGTCGACCGTCGGCGAGGGAACCGTCTTCAGCGTCTTCCTTCCCATGGCCGACCAGCCGGTGGACGTGCAGGCCCGGCCCGCGCCTTCCCTGCGCTTCGGCACCGGGCGCGTCCTTTTCATGGACGACGACGACCACATCTGCAGCCTGACGGCCTCGATGCTCGAGAGCCTCGACTACAAGTTCGACATCGCGAAGAACGGCGAGGACGCGGTGACCCTCTACAAGCGCTACCTCAACATCGGCAGGCCCTACGACGCCGTGATCATGGACCTCACCGTGATCGGCGGCATGGGCGGCGAGGAGACCTTCAACATCCTGCACGGCCTCGACAAGGACGTCCGCGCGATCGTCTCCAGCGGCTACGACAATGACGAGATGGCCCGCCAGTACCTGGACATGGGCTTCTGCGGGTACCTGACAAAGCCCTACAGGGTCACGGACCTGGGCAAGGTGCTCAAGGCCGTGCTCGGCTGAGGCGCCGGGCGGCCCTACGGCTGCCAGGTGAACCCGTGGCAGAGGGCAACCCCCGCCGCGTCCGCCTCGTCGAAGGCCAGCGCCCTGGCGTGACCCAGGTGGAGCATGACCGTGCGCGCCAGCTGCTCCTTGCTCGCCCGCCCGGACCCGGCGACGGCCTGCTTCACCCGGAGGGGGGCGTACTCAAAGACGGGAAGCCCCTGGACGGCCGCCGCGGCGATCGCCGCGCCGCGGGCGGCGCCGAGGATCTGAGCGGTCTGGAAGTTCTGGACGTAGATCGTCTGCTCGAGGGCCACGTGGCGGATCCCAGAGGCGCCGGCGATGAAGTCCGCGACCGCCCGGTGGATCTCGCCGAGCGCGAAGGCCATCGTCCGGCTCGCCGGGACGCTCACCGTCCTGCAGCGAAGGAGGACGGGCGCCCTGCCCGCAGGGAAGTCCACCAGGGCGAGGCCCGTTCCCCGGAGCGACGGGTCCACGCCCAGGACGAGGCCGACGAACGCCTTCCTGAGCTGAAGCCCGTCGGCGGCGGCCCTGCGCCGCTCCCTGCCGGAGCGCGCCGGGGCGGCCTTGCCCGCCAGCTTCGCCGTCCACAATTGCCTCGAGGTGATCCTTGCCATGGAGGGGGCTCCGGTCAGAAGAACATCTTCACCCCGGAGGCAAGCGTCAGCGTGAGCGCGACGTTTTCAAATATCCGCTGGTTTATCCGGCCGAGCAGCCACCGGCCGATGAGCGTGCCCGCTATGACGGCGGGCGCCAGCTCGGCGTTGAGCAGCAGCGTCGCCGGCGTGATCAGGCCCAGCCAGATCATGAACGGCGCCTTGAAGAGGTTGAGCATGAGGAAAAACACGGCACCCGTGCCCATGTACTCCATCTTCGGCAGGCGCATCGCGAGCAGATAAATGACCATGAGGGGGCCGGCCGCGTTGGAGATGATCGTGGTGAAGCCGGCCAGCATCCCGATGAGGGGGGCGAACCACGCGGCGCTTTCTTGCACCGGCACCTTGGGACCCGAGCGCCGCAGGAGATGAAGGATGGCGAGGCCGACCACGATGGCCCCTATCGCCAGGCGCGTCTGGCGCTCGTCCATCCGGCCGATCGCGAGGGCGCCGACAACCACCCCTGCCGCCGCCCACGGCAAGAGGCGCCACACGTGTCCCCACTGCGCGTGCCTGCGGTAGGAGAGGACGGCGACTATGTCCCCGAGAATGAGCAGCGGCAGGACGACGCCCGTCGAGCGCCGCGCCGGCATGATCGACGCGAAGAGGGAGACGAACAGGAGGCTGATCCCCGTGATCCCCGTCTTCGCGACGCCCACGAGGACCGCCCCGAGCGCCGCCAGGAACCACTCCCACGCGTGGAAATTCAATCGGCAGCCCCCATGGCCCGAGTCTCGGCGGAGAAGGCGCCGCCCGCAACCGTGAACACCTGCCAGTCGCCGAGGGCCGCGTCGGGGAGCCGGGTGCCGGTCGCGATCACCTGGGACTCCCGGTCGAGGGCCGCCCAGAAGCGGTCGCGCCGTCCCGGGTCGAGCTCCCCCAGGACATCATCGGCCAGGAGAACGGGCCTGACGCGGCTGCACGCGTGGAACCAGGCCGCCTGGGCGAGCCTCAGGGCCAGCGTCACCGTGCGCTGCTGGCCCTCCGAGGCGAAGTCCGCCGCGTCGGCGCCCCCCACGTCGAAGCGGAGGTCGTCGCGGTGGGGGCCGACGAGCGTCGTGCGCATCTGGAGGTCGCGCGCCCTCCCCGACCCGAGAAGCTCGAGGATCCCCTCGGCCGGCACCCCCTTGAGGGCCGACTCGTACCGGAGCGCCGCGGACTCCGAGCCCTCGCTTAGGCGCCCGTAGGCGGCGGCCGTCCCGGCGGCGAGTTCGGCGAGCTTGGCTCCCCGAAGGGCCACGATCCGGGCGCCCGCCGGCGCCAGGATGCGGTCGAAGGCCGTGAGCTGCGGCGCCCCGCCCGCGTCGGGCCTCTTCAGGAGGGCGTTGCGGCCGGCGAGCGCGCGCCCGTACGTCTGGAGCGCCTCCAGGTAGCCGGGGTCCATCGCGGCGAGCGTGAGGTCCATCCACCGGCGCCGGAGCGAGGGTGCCCCGCGGATCAGCTGGAGATCCTGCGAGGAAAAGACCACCGTGGGAAACCTTCCGATGTGGTCCGCGAGCCGCGCCACCCGCTCGGTGTCATACCAGAGCTCCTTGCCATCCCTGCGGATCTTGACGGCGATCCGCTCCGGCGCGCGGCCCTCGAGCTCCACGTCAAACGCAAGGGACGCCTCGTTGGCCCCGTGCAGGATCAGGTTCCGGCTGTCGGGCGCCCGGAACGAGCGCAGCGCAGTCAGGAAACCCGCGGCCTCGAGCAGGTTCGACTTACCCTGCCCGTTGGCCCCGATGAGGAATTGCCTCCGGCCCTCGAAGGCCAGGTGGGCCTCGGGGACATTGCGGAAGCCCCTCAGGCTGAGCTTCCGTAGGATCATGGGCGGGCGGGGGCCCTGGCGGGTGACGGGGGAATCGTTCCAAAACGTCGAAAATTTCAGTCGCGGGCAAGTCCGGAGGCCACTTTGATCGAAGTATGACGTTCGAGGAATCGCTCGCCGATACGCTGCGCACGCTGAAGGCGCTCGAGGGGATCCGCCCATCCGTCGACGCGGCGGCGGAGCTGGTCCTCGGCACCCTGCGCGCCGGCGGAAAGCTCCTCATCTGCGGCAACGGCGGCAGCGCGGCCGAGGCGGCCCATTTCGCGACGGAGCTCGTCGGGCGCTACGACGGCAGGAGAAGGCCGCTCCCCGCGGTGGCGCTCTCCTCCGACGGGTCGCTGGCCACCTGCATCGGCAACGACTTCGGCTTCGAGCACGTGTTCGCCCGCCAGATCGAGGCGCTGGGCAGGCCCGGCGACCTCGTCGTGGCGATCACGTCGAGCGGCAACTCGCCCAACATCGTCGCAGCCCTCAACGAGGCGAAGCGCCTCGGCTTGGATTCCGTCGCCTTCCTCGGCAAGGGCGGCGGCAAGGCCAGGGGCCTCGCGACCTGCGAACTCCTCGTGCCCGGCGCCCGCGGAGCCTCGGCGCAGGAGTCCCACCTGTTTCTCATCCACTACCTCTGCGAACTGATCGACAAGGATTTCCAATGAGCCAAAAACAAAACCCAGGTGAACAGGCCGTCATCAAGACGTCCTACGGTGAAATGACGGTGGCCTTCTGGCCCGACGTCGCCCCAAAAACGGTCGAGAACTTCAAGAAGCTCGCCCGCGAGGGGTTCTACAACGGGACCGCGTTCCACAGGATAATCAAGGGATTCATGATCCAGGGAGGCTGCCCCAACACCAAGGAGGGGCAGAAGGGCATGCCCGGGACCGGCGGGCCGGGCTACATGATAAAGGCGGAGTTCAACACCAAGTCCCACGTGAAGGGCGTCCTCTCGATGGCGCGCTCGTCGAGCCCCGACTCGGCGGGCAGCCAGTTCTTCATCGTCCACGGGGATGCGCGCTTCCTGGACCGCCAGTACACGGCCTTCGGCGAGCTCGTGTCCGGCGAGGACGTGCTGGAGAAGATCGCCAACGTCCCGACCAGCGGCCCCGAGAAGAGCACGCCCGTCGCCAGGGTCGCGCTCGAGAGCGTCACGATCGTCCCGGCCGCCTAGGCGTAGCCCAGCGCCTTCGCGACCGCGGCGTTTGTGATCCGCCCCCCGCGCGTGTTGACTCCCTGGCCGAGCCCCTTGTGCTCGGCGAGGGCGGCCTCGACGCCCTTCTGCACGATGAGGGCCACGTAGGGCTCCGTCGCCTGGGTGAGTCCCTGCGTCGACGTCCGGCCCACGAGCGCGGGCATGTTCGGCACGGCGTAGTGGATGACGCCGTACTCCTTGTAGACGGGCTCCGTGTGGGACGTCGGCCGGATGCTCTCGATGCAGCCCCCCTGGTCGATCGCGATGTCGACGATGACGCTTCCCGGTCGCATCGTGGCCACCATCTCGTTCGTCACGACGGTGGGCGCCTTCGCCGCGGGGATGAGCACGGCGCCGACGAGGAGATCGGCGTCGGCCACGCAGCTCTCGAGGTTGGCGAGGTTGGACATCAGCGTCACCACACGACCCCTGTACTCGGAGTCGAGCGCCTCGAGCTTGCGCGTGTCGAGGTCGAGCACCGTCACGCGGGCACCCATGCCCGCGGCCATCTGGACCGAGTGCGCGCCGGAATTGCCGGCCCCGACGACGACCACGTGGCCCGGAAGGGTCCCGGGGATGCCGCCCAGCAGGACGCCCGAGCCTCCGTGCTGGGACTGCAGGAAATAGGCGCCCACCTGGATCGCGAGCCGGCCCGCGACCTGGGACATGGGTTTCAATAGCGGGTACGAGCCGTCGCTGCCCTCGACCGTCTCGTAGGCGATCCCGAGGATGTTCTTTTTGAGCAGTACCTTCGCAAGCGCGGGGCCCGCGGCGAGGTGGAGGTAGGTGAACAGCGCCTGGCCGTCCTGAAGGAGCCCGTATTCCGAGGCGAGCGGCTCCTTGACCTTGAGGACCATGTCGGCGGACTTCCACACCGTGGCCGCGTCGGCGACGAGGGTGGCACCCGCGGAGCGGTATTCGGCGTCGGTGAAGCCGGCGCTCAGTCCGGCCGATTTCTGGACGAGCACCTTCGCCCCCAGGGACACGCAGCGCCGGCAGAGGCTGGGTGTCATCGACACCCGCGTCTCGCCGATCTTGATCTCCTTTGGAACCCCGATTTTCATGCGATGATGATGGCCGCGGCGGGAGGAGTGACAAGCGGCAACAGGCTGCCCGGGCTTACGGCCAAGGCTTGGAATGTACCGTTGGATCGGCCATGGACAGTGGCGATGCCGAAGATGCTGAACCTCATGGTGGCCTGCGCCGAGAACCGCGTCATGGGGCGCAAGAACCGCCTGCCCTGGCGGATCCCCGAGGACCTCAAGTTCTTCCACGACGAGACGGCGGGCAAGACCATCGTCCTCGGCCGGATCTGCTACCAGACCTGGCCGCGCGCGCGCGAGGACGGCAGGCGCCTGGTCGTCGTCTCTTCCGACCGCTCGCTCGAGAGGGAGGGCGTGCGGGTCGCGGGCTCGGTCCCGGAGGCGCTCGCCATCGCCGAGCCCATGCCGGGTGAGATCTACGTGAACGGGGGCGAGCGGATATTCGAGGAGGTCCTGGCGCTGGACCGCCCCATGAGGCTCCACCTGACGCTCGTCCACGCCGAGGTCGAGGGGGACCGGTATTTCCCGGAATGGCGCCACCTCGCGTGGCGCGAGGTGTCCCGGCGGGACAGCTCCGACGAGAACTTCAGCTACACCTTCTTCACGCTCGAGCGCTAGTGAGACGCGCGCACCGCGTGGGCCCTTGCCACAGCGACGTACTTCTCGGCCTGTTCGCGCAGCCCGTCCTTCTCCGCGGAGGTGAGCGGACGCACCACCCGCGCCGGGGACCCAAAGACGAGCGAGCCCGGGGGGCACGTGAACCGCTGCGGCACGAGAGCGTTGGCGCCGACGAGCGAGTGGTCGCCGATGACCGACCCGTCGAGGACGGTCGCACCCATGCCGATCAGGCAGGCGTCGCCGATCGTGCACGCGTGCACGATCGCGCCGTGCCCGACCGTGCACCACGCGCCGATCCGCACGCCGAGGTCGTCGGCCAGGTGGACGACGGCGTTGTCTTGTATGTTCGTGCCTTCCCCCACGACGATCGAGTTGATGTCACCCCGAAGCACGGCCCCGTAGAAGACACTACTCCCCTGCCCCAGTCTCACGTCGCCGACCACCGTGGCGCTCGCGGCGATGAAGGCCGCGCCCGACGTGTCGGGCGTCCTTCCAAGGTGCCGCTCCAGTCGTTCCTCGATCGTCATGCTCAGGCCTTCTCCTTCGAGTAGGGCACCCCTATGGCCTTGGGCGCGACGGACACGCCCACAAAGCCGGCGAGGAGGAGCACCGTCAGGATGTACGGAAGGGCGATGATGAACTGGACCGGCACGATCCCGATCCCCGGGAGGACGACGCCCTGCAGCCTCGCCGCCCCGGCGTCCGCGAACGCAAAGAGGAGGCAGGCGGCGAGAGTCGGATAGGGCCTCCACTTGCCGAAGATGAGGGCCGCGAGCGCCAGGTAGCCCTTCCCCGCCGTCATGTCCCGCACGAACCCCGCGCTCGCGGCCGTCGAGATGTAGGTTCCCGCGACGCCGCAGAGCACGCCCGAGATGAGGGTCGCCTGGTAGCGCAGGGCGTTCACTGAGATCCCGGCCGTGTCCACGGCAAGCGGGTTCTCGCCGACGGCGCGGAGGCGCAGCCCGAACCGGGTCCTGTAGAGCACCCAGGCGCTGGCCGGGACGAGCAGGGCTGCAAAATACACGATGATGTTGTGGCCGCTCAGGAGCTCCGCGTAGGCAAGGCCCGGCACCGGGTGCCGACGGGCGACCTGCGACCAGGGCCAGGCCAGGCCGAGGAAGCGCTGCCCCGGGCCGTCCAGCTGGGGCGTCTGGCCGCCCTGCTCGAACCAGGCGAGGGCAAGCGCGGGGGCAAGGCCCGCGACCATGATGTTGACCGCCATGGCCGCGACGACCTGGTTTCCCCGCTGGGTCAAGCAGGCGAAGGCGATGATGAGGGCCAAGAGCGTCGCGGCCCCTATCCCGGCCCCAAGGCCAAGCCATGCGGAGCCCGTCGTCGCGGAGACGGCGGCGGAGGCGAAGGCCGCCGCGAGCATCTTTCCCTCGAGGCCGAGGTCGATCACGCCCGACCTCTCGGAGAAGAGCCCGGCCAGCGAGGCGAGAACGAGGGGCACGGCCACCCGGATCGTCGCGGCCAGCAGGAGGATGATCTCGCGGTAGGCGTCCATCTAGGCGCGGCTGCGGCCCTTGGCCGCCGCGAGGAGCGCCGCAAGCGGCGCCCGGAACACGTTCTCAAGGGCCCCGCAGAACAGGATCACGAGGCCCTGGATAAGGATCACCATGTCGCGGTTCACGTGGGGCATGTCGAAGGAGAGCTGGGAGCCTCCCTGGTAGAGGGCCCCGAAGAGAAGCGAGGCGGCGAGTATCCCCACCGGGTGGTTGCGGCCCATGAGGGCGACGGCGATCCCGACGAACCCGGCGCCGCCCGGGAAATCGAGGAGTATCCTGTGCTCGGACCCCATGAGCTCGTTGACTCCCAGGCAGCCCGCCAGCCCGCCGGAAAGGATCATGGCAACCAGGATCGTGCGCTCCGGGGAGATGCCCGCGTACACGGCCGCCCGCGGGTTCTGGCCCACGACGCGAAGCGCGTAACCCCACCGTGTTCGCCAGAGGAAAACCCAGACGAGGAGGCAGGCGACCAGGGCGAGGAGCGACGCGAGGTTGAACGGCGACGCGGCGAACTTAATCCCAAGGCGGGCGAGAACCTGGTGGACCGCGGGCATGGCCGCCCCCGGGCCGAACTCCCTGGTCTCCGGGGACTGCTGGCCGGGCTTGATGAGGACGTTGACCAGGAGGTAGGTCATCAGGGCCGAGGCTATGAAGTTGGCCATGATCGTGGTGATGACGATGTGGCTTCCCCGCCGCGCCTGGAGCCATGCGGGCACGAAGGCCCACGCGGCGCCGAAGGCACAGCCCGCGGCGATCCCGAGCGGCACCACGACCCAGGGGGATCCCGAGCCGAAGGCGAGGCCGACAAGGCCCACGCCCAGGCCGCCGATGTACGCCTGGCCCTCGCCGCCGATGTTGAACAGCCCGGCGTGGTACGCCACGGAGACCGCGAGCCCCGTGAAGACGAAGTCCGTCGCGTAGAAGAGCGTGTAGCCGACCGAGTCCTGGGAGCCGAAGGCGCCGGCGGCCATGAGCTTGAACGCGGCCCACGGGCTCTCCCCGACCAGGCGGATGACGGCGCCCGAGATGACGAGCGCGGCGCAGAGGTTGACGAGCGGCAGAAGGCCGAACTCGGCCCACCGCGGGAGCCGGGACACCGCCCTCATGGGCGCGGCTCCCCCTTGACGCCGGCCATCAGAAGGCCGATCGCCTCCTCCGTCGCCCCCGCGCCGGGAATCTCGCCCACAATCTCGCCCCCCGCCATGACGAGGATCCTGTCCGAGAGTCCCATGATCTCGTCAAGCTCCACGGATATGACGAGAACGGCCTTGCCCGCATCCCTGAGGGCGATGAGCCGCCGGTGGATGAACTCTATGGCGCCGATGTCCACGCCGCGGGTCGGCTGGCCGACAATCAGGACCGCCGGGTTGCAGTCGATCTCGCGGGCGAGGACGAGCTTCTGCTGGTTGCCCCCCGAGAAGGCCGTGATGCGAAGGCCAGGGTTCTGCGGGCGGACGTCGTACGAGGCCATCTTGGCCTCGCAGTCGGCCCGGATGGCCCTGCGGCTCATGAGGGCGCCCCTGTTGAACTGGGGCCTGCCCTGGTAGCCCAGGATCACGTTGTCCTCAGCCGCAAAGCTGCCGACCACCCCCATCTTCAGGCGGTCCTCGGGCACGTGGGCGATCCCCCGGCTGCGCCTCTCGCGCGGGCCGACATCCCCGCGGGATATCTCTTGGCCGCCGAGGAGGATCGAGCCGCCGGAGGGCTCCGTTATCCCCGAAATCGCCTCCACAAGCTCGGACTGCCCGTTCCCCGAGACCCCGGCAACCCCGACGATCTCGCCCGCCCGGAGGGTGAGGCTCACCCCCTTGACCCGGGCCACGCCCAGGCGGTCGCGCACCTCAAGGTCCCGGACGTCGAGGAGCACCCCGCCCGGCCTCGCCGGCCCCTTCTCCACCCTGAGGAGCACCGAGCGCCCCACCATCTGCTCGGCCAGCGCGGGCGGCGACGTGTCCCGGGTCGCCGTCTCGTGGACGACGGCTCCCTGCCTCATGACGGTCACCCGGTCGGTGATGGCCATGATCTCTCGGAGCTTGTGGGTCACGAGGATGACCGTCTTTCCCTGGTCGCGCAGGAGCGCGAGCATCCGGAAGAGCTGGTCGGCCTCGGCGGGCGTGAGGACGGCCGTCGGCTCGTCGAGGATGAGGATGTCGGCCCGGTGGTGGAGGGCCTTGAGGATCTCCACCCTCTGCTGCATCCCGACGGGAAGGTGACCGGTCTCCGCGTCGAGGGGAACCTCGAGGCCGTACTCGCGGCCCAGGCGCTCCAGGCCCTCCCGGGCCTCGTTCAGGCCCCGCCCCAGCCTGCGTCCGCCCTCGGCGCCGAGGACGACGTTCTCGAGCACGGTGAACCGATCGACCAGCATGAAGTGCTGGTGCACCATGCCGATGCCCGCCTCGATCGAGTCGCGGGGACGGGAGATCTCGACGAGGCGGCCGTTGACGCGGATCTCGCCGGCGTCGGCCCGGTGGAACCCGTAGACGACGTTCATCAGCGTCGACTTGCCGGCGCCGTTCTCCCCGATGAGCCCGTGGATCGACCCGCGGGCTACGGATAGGGAAACGGCCCTGTTCGCGTGGACGGAGCCGAAGCGCTTGTCTATCCCCCTGAGCTCAAGCGCGGGCCCGGGGGATCCGACATCGGCCTTGGGCGGGGGGCTCGCCGGTTCCACGATACTACGGAGCCTTGTAGTCGGGGACCGTGATCTTGCCGGCGATGATGTCCGCCTTGGCCCGGTTCAGGCGCTCCTCCATGTCCGGGGTCAGGATCTTCCGGTTGTACTCATCCAGGGAATAGCCGACCCCGTCCTCCGCGAGGCCGAGCACCCTGGGCCCGGCCTTCCATTTCCCGCTGCGCGCCTCGGTGAAGACCGTGTACACGGCCACGTCCACGCGCTTGAGAGCGGAGGTGAGCACGCCCCCCGGGTGGAGGTAGTCCTGGTTGCTGTCGCAGCCTATGGAAAGGACCCCGGCATCCGCCGCGGCCTGCATGACGCCGACGCCCGTGGCGCCCGCGGCATGGAAGACCACGTCGGCGCCGCGCCCGAACTGCCCCTTCGCGAGTTCCGATCCCGCCGAGGGATTGGTCCAGGCGGCCGGAGTCGTGCCTGTCATGTTCTCGATGACCTCGTCCTGGGGGTTAACATAGGCGACGCCCGCGCGGTAGCCGACGGCAAACCTGCGGATGAGGGGGATGTCCATGCCTCCCACGAACCCGACCTTTCCGGTCTTCGATGCCAGGGCCGCCGCCATGCCGCAGAGGAAGGAGGACTCCTGCTCCCGGAAGTTGATCGACTCCACGTTCGGCAGGTCGACAAGGCCGTCGATGACGGCGAACCGGACATCCGGGGATTCCCGGGCGACCGTCTCGACGGCCGACGCCTGGGTGAACCCCACGGCGACGATGATCGTGGCCCCCCGGTGGACGAACTGGCGCATGATCTGCTCCCGCTGCGAGGCGTTCTGGATCTCGAACTCCCGCACCTCGATCCCCGTCTCCTTCTTGAAGCGCTGCACGCCCTCGCTCGCGGATTGGTTGAAGGAGCGGTCGAACTTCCCGCCGAAGTCATAGAGGATCGCGGGGGAGAAATCGGCCGCGCAGGCCGCGTGGGCGGCAGCCGAGGCGAGCACGAGGGCGAGGAGGCGCCTTATCATGCTCATGGTATCGGGAGCGGCGGCAGGCTCCAGATCTGGCTCGCGTACTCGCGGATGGTTCGGTCGCTCGAGAACTTCCCGACGCGCGCCGTGTTCAGGATGGCCTTCTTCGCCCACCCCTCGCGGTCGCGGAAGGCCGCGTCGACCTTGGCCTGGCAGTCGCTGTAGGCCCGGAAGTCGGCAAGGACCATGTAGGGGTCCCCGCCGGCGAGCAGCGTGTCGTGGATGGGCCCGAAGGCCCCGTGTTCGCCCGGCGTCCAGTAGTCGCTGCCGAGCCAGTCTACGACCGCGCGGACCTCCTCGTCGTCCCGGTGGATGTCCCACGGGTTGTAGCCCGCCGCACGCCGGGCCTCGACCTCCTCCACCGTCATGCCGAAGATGAAGATATTCTCGTCGCCGACCTCCTCCTTGATCTCGATGTTGGCGCCGTCGAGCGTCCCGATGGTGAGCGCCCCGTTTAGCGCGAGCTTCATGTTGCCCGTGCCTGAGGCCTCCTTGCCCGCCGTCGAGATCTGCTCCGATATGTCGGCCGCGGGGATGATCTTCTCCGCGAGCGAGACGCGGTAGTTCGGCAGGAACGCGACCTTGATCTTGTCGCGGACGCGGCTGTCGGAATTTATGCGCACCCCGATCACGTTGATCGCGCGGATGAGGTTCTTCGCCACATCGTACCCGGGGGCTGCCTTTGCCGCGAAGATGAAGACGCGCGGGGCTATGTCCAGCGAGGGGTTCTTCAGGACGCGGCGGTAGAGCGCCAGGATGTGGAGCAGGTTCAGGTGCTGGCGCTTGTACTCGTGGAGCCGCTTGATCTGCGCGTCGAAGATTGCGTCGGGCGAGACGTCAATCCCGCACTCGGACTTGATCACCTGGGCGAGGTCCACCTTGTTCGCCCGCTTCACCTCCATGAATTCCCGCCTGAAGGCGGGGTTGTCCGCGTGCTTCTCGAGACCGCGCAGAAGGTCTAGGTCCCGGGCCCAGCCCTCGCTGCCGAGCGTCCGGGTGGCGAGCGCCGCGAGGCGCCTGTTGCACTGCAGGAGCCAGCGCCGCGGCGTGATCCCGTTCGTCTTGTTCTGGAATTTCCCCGGGTATAAGGCGTCGAACTCCGGGAAGAGGTTCTTGCGCAGGAGTGCCGTGTGCAGCGCCGCGACCCCGTTGACGGCGTGGGTGCCGACGACGGCGAGGTGCGCCATGCGCACCATCTTGTGGCCGTTCTCCTCTATCAGGGAGCAGGCCCGCTTCTTCCCGTCGTCCCCCGGCCACTTCGCCTCACACAAGGCGAGCACGCGCAGGTTGATGTCAAAGATGATCTGCAGGTGGCGCGGCAGAACCCGTTCGAAGAGCGGGACGCCCCACTTCTCGAGCGCCTCGGGAAGCAGCGTGTGGTTCGTGTACGCCAGGGTCCGGGTGGTGATGTCCCAGGCCGCGTCCCAAGCCATGTCATGCTCGTCGAGGAGGATGCGCATGAGCTCGACGACGGTGATCGCCGGGTGGGTGTCGTTCAGCTGGATGGCAACCTTGTCCGGGAAATTCTTCCAGGAATTGCCGGCGGTGCGGAAGTGCCTGCGGATGATGTCACGCACCGAGCACGAGACGAAGAAGTACTGCTGCACGAGGCGCAGCTCCTTTCCGTTCTCGGTCTTGTCGTTCGGATAGAGGACCTTTGAGACCGTCTCGCCGATCGCCTTCTCGCGGACCGCCTCGACGTACCCGCCCGAGTTGAACGCGGCCAGGTCGAAGTCGTCCGAGGACCGGGAAGCCCACAGGCGCAGAAGGTTGACCGTCTTCGTGCCGAAGCCGGCCGTCGGGATGTCGTGCGGCACGCCCAGGACAGTCCTGGTCTCGATCCATTTCGGCCTCGAATTCCCGTGGTCGTCGAAGGCGTTGATCACCTTCCCGTAGAGCTTCACCTCCTGTGTGTAGTCGGCTCGGATGATTTCCCACGGGCTCCCGAAGAGCATCCAGCGATCGGGGTGCTCCACCTGGCATCCGTTCACGATCTCCTGCTGGAAAAGTCCGAATTCGTAGTGGATCCCGTAGCCGAGTGCCGGGAAGTCGAGTGTCGCCAGGGAGTCGAGGAAGCAGGCTGCAAGCCGGCCCAGGCCGCCGTTGCCGAGGCCCATGTCGACCTCCATCTCGCGGACTTGGTCGAAATCCACGCCTAGGGACGAGAGGGCCGAGCGGACGGCCTCGGTGAGCCCCGTCGCCAGCAGGTTGCTCTCATAGAGGCGGCCCATCAGGTACTCCATCGAGAAGTAGTATATCCTCCTCGCATTCTGGGCGTTGTGCACCTCCTGGGTCGCGATCATGCGCTCGTGGATCGCATCCCGTACGGCGAGGGAGGACGCGATCCACCAGTCCCTGGGCGTTGCGGTGGGCGCGTAGCGTGCCAGCGTGGAGGTGAGGTGGCGCTGGATCAGGGACCGCATGATCTCGGCCTGTGAATCGTGCGTCGTTTTGTCCTTGGATGTGTTGGGCATGCGATGGTTGACCCCTGCCTATGCAAGACTCGCGCCGCCCGGAGGGGGGGTCACGCAAAAACGCCGGCCGTGACCCTATTTTTGAAAACGCCTAGCGAGCTCCGCGTGGTTGAGCTCCACGTACGTCGGGCGCCCCGACGGGCTGGAAACGGGGGAGGACGTCGCGAACAGCTCGCGCAGGAGGGCAGCCGACTCCGTCGCCCCGGAATGCGCGGGAAGGCGCACGGCTTTGGCCGCCGCAAGTCGGGCCAGCTCGTCGCGGGCGAGGCCGATGTCCGAGGCCGGCATTCGCCCCTCGCGAAGCGCGCCGACGAGGTCGCGGATGAACGCCTCGACGTCCCCTGGCTCCATCCATGCCGGAAGCGCCTCGACGCGGAAGAAATTGCGGCCGAACTCGGAGACCTCGAGACCATGCCGACCCAGGAAGCCCAGGTTGTCGGTGAGGACGGCCGATGCCACCGGGTTGAGCTCGACCGAAACAGGCAGGAGCAGGCGCTGGACGGGCACGCCCCCCGCCTCGAACTGGCCCTTCAGGCGCTCGTACCAGACCCGCTCATGCGCGGCGCGGCGGTCCAGCAGGACAAGGCCGTGCGGCGTCTCAAAGAGGGCGAAGTTTCCGTGCGCGGTGCCCACGAACCTCCATTGGGGCGAGTAATCCCGGTCGTTGCCGGGCGCGCCGGGCTCCGCGGCCGGGGCGAAGGAGGGACCCGCCGGAAGGACCCCCTGCGCGGGCTCGCCCACCCCGCCCCAAAACGGCCCCGGAAGAGCGGCCAGTACACCCAGCCCCGCGGGAACCTGGTCCGGCCGGGCGGCGGGCGCGGACTCGCCGGCCCACTCCCTCAGGCGCGACAGCACGGCGCGTATGATGAAGCCCCGGACGATCGCCTCGCTCCGGAACCGCACCTCGCGCTTGGCCGGATGCACGTTGACGTCGACCTCCGATGGCCTGCACTCGAGGAAGACAAAGGCGACGGGATAGCGCCCTTGCGGAACCGACTCCCTGTAGCTCTCCATGAGGGCCCCGTTGACCGTCCGGCTGTCCACCGGCCGCGCGTTGACAAACGCCACCATGTCGTGCCGTGTCGCGCGCCCGGTGCCCGGGCGCCCGATCAGCCCGGTGAGGCGCATGTCGGATTCGGCGTAGTCCATGGGCAGGAGCCCCTCGGCCGCCTGGCGGCCGAAAATCTCGGCGACGCGGTCGGCGAGGCTCGTGCATTCCGGGGATCGGAAGACCTCCCTGCCGTCCTCATACAGGGCAAAGGAAGCCGCCGGGCAGGCGAGCGCATAGAGGCGGACGCAGTTGACGATGTGCCCGGCCTCGGTCCGGTCCGACTTCAGGAACTTGCGGCGCGCCGGGACAGGCTCGAAGAGGTGCTCGACGTCGATCCGGGTTCCGACCGGCCGGCCGCAAGCCCTCTGGTGCACCACTCTGCCCGCATTGACCACGATCTCGGTCCCGGAGTCCTGCCCGGCTTCGCGGGTCTGGAGGGTGAAGCGGGAGACGCTGGCGATCGAGGGGAGCGCCTCCCCGCGGAAGCCGAAGGTGGCGAGCCGGTCCAGGTCCGAGGAGTCTGAGATCTTGCTCGTCGCGTGGCGCTCGAGCGCGGTCCGTGCGTCCTCGGCGGACATCCCGTGCCCGTTGTCGTCCACCCGGATGAGGGACCTTCCGGCGTGCGCGAACTCCACGACGACGCGGGTGGCGCCCGCGTCCAGGGCGTTCTCGACAAGCTCTTTCACGACGGCCGCCGGCCGCTCGATCACCTCCCCCGCGGCGATCTGGTTGGCGACGCGCTCCGACAGGATGCGGACCTTGGCCATTGCGGTGGTGCAGCAACGCCCCGGCCGACGCTAGGCCAGCAGCTTCTTCCAGCGGGCGAACTGCCGGGCAACCTGGAGGGGACCGGGCATTCCCGTCCCCTTCCTCATCGCGAGGGAGCGGTCGAGGTCGAACACCCGCGCCCAGTCGGCGCCGAAGCCCGGATGCAGCCGCCTGACCTCGGCGGTGGAAAGCTCCGGGATGGTGCACCCCTTCTTCTCGGAGAGCGCCACCACCGCCCCGACCACGTGATGGGCCTCGCGGAAGGGCACGCCGCGCGAGACGAGGTATTCGGCGAGGTCGGTGGAAAGGAGGGCGGGGTCCGCGACCGCCGCGGCGCAGCGGTCCCTCACGAAGGTCATCCCCCGCAGGGTGCCCTCGAGGACCTCGGCGCAGCTCGCCGCCTGGTCGAAGCTGTCGAAAACGGGCGGCTTGTCCTCCTGAAGGTCGCGGTTGTAGGTCATCGGGAGCCCCTTCACGAGCGCCAGGAGCGTGTGGAGGTTCCCCTGCAGCCGGGCGGACTTCCCCCTCAGGAGCTCGCAGGCGTCGGGGTTCTTCTTCTGGGGCATGAGCGAGCTGCCCGTGCAGAAATCGTCGGGGAGTTCCACGAACTTGAATTCCGCGCTGCTCCAGAGGATCAGGTCCTCGGCGATCCTGGAAAAATGGACCCCCAGGATCGCGCAGGCGCCGGCGAACTCGATGAAGACATCCCTGTCCGCGACGGCGTCCATCGAGTTCTGGGTCACCCGGGGCCGCCCCTTGGAGTCCACGAACCCGAGGATCTTCGCGGTGTACTCGCGGTCGATGCGCAGCGTCGTCCCCGCGATCGCCCCGGAACCCAGCGGGCACTCGTTCGCCTTTTCCGCGACCTCCGCAAACCGGGCCCTGTCGCGCTCGAGCATCTCCATCCAGGCGAAAAGGTGATGCGCGGCGGCGACCGGCTGCGCCCTCTGCAGATGGGTGTAGCCGGGGATCCGGACGCCCCGGCTCTCCGCCGCGGCGGCAAGGAGGGCCCGCTGCGCGGCGAGCACCCTGGCCCCGAGCACCGAGCACGCATGCTTGAAGAACAGCCTCATGTCGGTCGCGACCTGGTCGTTGCGGCTGCGCGCGGTGTGGAGCTTCGCCGCGGCGGGCACACGCATCGTGAGCGCGTGCTCGATGTTCATGTGGAGGTCCTCGAGCCTCTCGTCCCAGACGAAACGCCCTGCCTCGATCTCCGCGAGTATCGCGTCGAGGCCCTTCTGGATCGCGTCGCGCTCCCTTGCCGTGATGAGCCCCACGCGGGCGAGCATGGCGCAGTGCGCCTTGCTGCCGGCGATGTCGAACGGCGCCAGCCTCCTGTCAAAGGAGGTGGATTCGCTGAACTTCATCATCAGCGCGGCGGGACCCGCGTCAAAGCGGCCCCCCCAGGTTGCCTGCGTTTTCTTGGCCATGTTGCGGGAGACGAGATGACTCGCCGCCGAGCGCAGGCGCAACGCGAAATATCGCGCCCATTTTGCAGTTTGCCCACCGGCGCCCCGCGTCCAGATTGGCCGGGTGCGCCGGCTGCTAACCCCCGTCTCCCTCGCCCTCCTGGCGGCGCTGCCCCTGCGCGCCGACGATTCCATGGCCAGGTTCAACGTCGTGGACATCAAGCCCGCGGTCGTGTCGGTCTTCATCGCCACCGTGACGATGACGATGCCGCCGTTCGTCCGGAAGAACACCGTCTACTCGTCGACGTACACCGCGAAGGTGTTCCCCTACTTCTTCTACAACGAGAAGGGCCGAATATGGATCGTGGTCCCCGAGGACTTGCTTCAGCGCGCCGCCAAGGGGCAGCCCGTCGACTTCGTCGGGCACGCGCTGAGCGACGCCGGTGAGGAACGCCGTGTCGAGGGCCACGCCGTCCCCATGGGGCCCTGGGGCGGGAAGATCCGGGTGCGCGTCTTCGTGACGAAGAGGATCTCCCTAAACTACGACACGACCTACGTGCTCAAGGGCTCCCCGGGGGCCGCGCCTGCCCCTACGCCCAGATGAATTCGATGACCTTCTCGACCGACGGCGCCAGGCTCTGGTGCACCGGGCATGTGTTGGCCGCCTTCTCAAGCACGCCCTGAGGCACGCCCTTCGCGGAGGCGGGCATCCACATCCGGGCGGTCAGCCTCGATATCCTCCTCGGCGCGTCCGCCGACATTTCCTTCGTCACGTCGAAGCGGATCCCGCCGATCTCCACGCCGTGCTTCCGGGCCACGATGGCCATGGTGGTCGCGATGCAGGTCGCGAATCCCGTCGCCACCAGATCCGTGGGCGAGAAGGCCTCGCCGCGGCCCTGGTTGTCCTTCGGAGCGTCCGTGGCGAGCACGTTGCCCGAGGGGCCGTGCACGGCCGAGCAGTGGAGTTCGCCCTGGTATTCGCCGTTGATCTTAACCATGGACCCATCATCACCCGGGCGCGGGGATTTGCAACCGCCCTCAGGGCTCGGGCGCTATGAATGAGGGATCGATCACCTTGCGGGCCTGGCGGACAAAGGACGCCAGCGGGGCGTCGAAGTTCGGCGCGGGACCCCCGCACCCCGGGATAAAGATGGGGGCTCGAGCGGGCGGGCTGCCCAGCGTCAGCGGCGTGGCCTCCCTCTGCTGGTCGAGTGACTGGGTCACGTAGCTGGTCCTGACGTAATACACGTCCTGGCCGCCGCGCCTCCACAGCTCGAAGACAAGGGCCCCGCCCGGGAGCATCGGGTTCATCTGCGTACCGGCCACGCACCAGTTCATCCCGAACAGGCCTCCGACGCTGGCCTGTGTGGAGTCGTGGCCCACGAGAACGACAATGTGCTCTCCCGAGGGGCCAATGGCGCCCGGGACGGGCTCACCCTCGGCCCCCTGCTCAAGCGTGTCGACGATGTGGCTCGCGATGTTGGAGGCGCCCACCTGTGCCGGGTAAAAGGTTCGGCACACCAGGTCAAAGAAGAGCTCATGGAGCACCAGCACGTCGGTCATCACTCTCCCATCCACCTTTCCCCAGCCCACGTCCGGCGCGGGCATGCCGTCCGTGTATTCAAGGAGAAGGCTGTCGGCGCACGTCTCCGCGACCCTCAGGGGCCCCGACAGCTTGACGAGGTAGTCCTTCTGGCCCGCGGCCAGCTCGCTCGGCCCGTCGAGGGGCGTGGACGCGCCGGCTCCCGCGCCCCAGAGTATTCCCTTAAGCTCTGCGAACTGCGGGGCATAGGCCCTCTCCAGATTTCCCATGTCCCCGCCCACGCGCCCGAGCACGGCAGCCGCAGCCAAACCGGGGTCCGCGTGTCCCACGTGGGACCGGTAGGGCTGGTACAGGGGGTCGGCTTCGCCCTCGGGAAGAGCGTGCACGTCCGGCTCTCCGACGGGAACGAGGGCCTTGCCGAGGATCCGGCCGGTCTCGATGGTCCGCTGGTCGTTGTCCGCGCGGATGAAGACTAGGGGCCCGTCGACGGCCGGGTCGCCCGAGAGCAGCCCCGATGCCATGAACCGCATGCGGTAGTAATCCCCCATGAAGGCGACGAGCTGGTTGCCACGAGGCGTCTGGATGGCCGGCGCCACCTCCCATTTGGGCCAGGGCTGCGCCGCGTACTTCGCCATCGCGTCGTTGGCCAGGAGCGGCGCGCGCACGCCGTGCCGCGTCAGGATGATGGCGAGCTTCAGCTCGTCTGCGGAGGATTGGGGGCCGGCCCCTCCCGCCGCGCAGAGGACAAGCGATGCCAGAAGCGCCGCAATGCACGCCCGGGCCCGTGTTTTCCTTCTCCCAAGCCCGCGGATTTCGCCCATGATGCAATCAATCGCCGATCAAGGACCCAGTCAAGGTGGCGGCGCGCTAGCGGATTCCATGCGCCCGATTGTCATCCCGTGTGGCTGAGACAAGGCCCATACCCTCTTCATGCCCTCAAATCCCCCGAGCCGTCCTCAAGCGCCTAGAAGAACCCCTTGGATCGCTGCTGCCGCAGTCGGTCTCCTCGGCTCGCTCGCCTGCGCCCTCGCGAGCGCCGCATCGGCGACCACCTACCCCGTCGCCCCCGCATTCGGTGGGATCAACTTCCAGCAGCCGGTCCAGGTGGTCTTCGCCCCGGGCGAGACCACGCGGGCGTTCGTGGTCGAGAGGGCCGGGACGATCGCGATGGTGCCGGACATCAGCAACCCGGTCAGGCACGTGATTCTTGACCTCTCGGCCAACGTCAACCCCAGCGCCAACGACGGCGGCCACGGAATGCTCTCGATGGCCTTCCACCCCAATTTTGCGCAGAACGGCTACTTCTACGTGTGGACCTCATTCTGGGACTCCGGCGGGAACCGGTACACGAGGCTGATCCGCTACACGCTTTCCGCGGGCGGCACGGTGGACCCCGCCTCCGCGCTCACCCTGATCAGCCAGCCGGTAGGCTCGGGGGGCCACGACGGCGGAACGCTCCTGTTTGGAGCGGATGGCTACCTCTATCTCTCGATCGGCGACGGCGACGAGGGGGTGGCCGGCGCCGAGGCGATAGCCAGCCACCAGCGCATCGACATGGGATTCTTCGGCGCCGTGCTCCGCATCGACGTCGACCAGAGGCCGGGGAACCTCGCCCCCAACCCCCATCTTGGACAGCAGCCCACGGGCTACCTGATCCCGGCGGACAACCCCTTCATCGGGGCGACGTCCTTCAACGGCCAGCCCGTCAATCCCGCGTCGGTCAGGACCGAGTTCTGGGCCGTGGGTCTCAGGAACCCGTTCCGGATGGCATTCGACTCCGCAAACGGCGACCTGTGGGTGGGCGACGTCGGCCTCAATACCCGCGAGGAGATCGACGTCGTTACAAAGGGGGCGAACTACGGATGGAGTTTCTACGAGGGCAATGCGCCCGGCCCCGACTTTGCGTCGCTTCCCCCGGGCATCCCGTTCACCCCTCCCATCTGGGACATCGGTCACACCAACGGAGACCTGTGCATCATCGGCGGTCTCCTTTATCACGGGGCGCAGTTCCCCCAGCTTCAGGGACAGTACGTCTTCGGCGACTACATCAGCGGGCGCATCTGGGCGGCCAGCAGCACCGCCACGCGTCCGTTTCAGGGATCCCAGGTGGTCCAGATCGCCTCGGTGGTCGGGGTGACCGACATCACGGTCCAGCCCGGCACCGGGGACATCCTCCTCGCCAACCTGAACGACGGGGTCATCCAGAAGCTCGGCCCCGCGTCGGCGACTCTCACGCCCCCGCTCATCGGCGTCCAGCCGACCGCCCAGACCATAGCAAGCGGAAGCACCGTCGTCTTCGGCGTCGAGGTCAACGCCTCGCCGGCGGCGACCTACCAATGGTTCCTCAACGGCGCGCCCGTGTCCGGGGCGACCGGGGCCCTGCTTGTTCTCCCGGATGCGACCGCGGCAAACGAGGGCACCTATTCCTGCCTGGTCTCAAACTCCGCCGGGTCGGTCATGAGCGCGCCCGCGGGCCTCACCGTATCGGCGGCGGCGCCCTCCCCGCGTCTCATCAACATCTCGACGCGCGGGCGTGTCGGCACCGGGGCGGATCTCCTCATAGCGGGCTTCGTGATCGGCGGCACGACATCGACGACGGTTCTCATCCGCGCCTCGGGTCCGGCCATCGGCGCCCCACCCTTCAACGTCGCCGGCGCGCTCTCGGACCCGCAACTCCAGCTGTTTGGCCCGGGAAGCCCGTCTCCCCTGCTGGCCTCCAACGCGGGATGGGCCGGGGATCCGCAGATATCCGCCGAGGCCGCGGCGGTCGGAGCTTTCCCGTGGACAAACCTGGGAGGCAAGGATTCCGCCCTCCTCGTGACCCTGCCCCCCGGCGCTTATACGGCCCAAGTATCGGGCGCGTCTGGAGACGCCGGCGTCGCGCTCGTCGAGGTGTACGACGTTCCCTAGTCCGATCGCGCGGATTCTCGGTCGACCCTGCGGCGCCGCGGCAGTTGGCTCTCCTTCGGGATGCTGGGAGGACTTCGCTCGTGCCACCACGTGCATGCCCTTGCGACGGCAAGATGCGGAATGCCGTACGGCCTGGGGCGAACCGCTCTCAATCCCGAACTTGGAGATGATTTGAGGGGGTTGACTCCGGCGTTTATGTGGCCACTAATAGCCACATGAAGAGGAAACCGAGAATTCGATCAACTTATCCCGAGGCGCAGGCCCGTGAATTGGAGATCAGAGAGGCTGCGGCTGCCTATGGTGTGAATTGCGAAGTGGTCAGCGTGCGAGAGGCAAAGGACCAATTGTCGAGCCTCCTCGACCGGGCCGCTAAGGGAGAGAAAATCGTGATCACCAGCGACGGCCAACCAAAGGCGATGATTGTGCGCTACCGACCAGTGCTTTTCGGAGCCAAGTGGAAGTCGTTACGTGAACTTCGTAAATTGACCACCGTTGTCGAGGATTCGGCGCCAATTCTGCGCGCCGAGAAAGACAGTGGCTATTGACGCCATGTACATCGATACCTCAGCGCTCGTTAAACTCTACATCGGGGAACCCGATTCTGATGCCTGTGAGGAGATCGTAGCAGAAGAGTCCCTGGTATCTTCGCGATTGCTCTACTGCGAGTTTCGATCCGCTCTTCTTGGCAAGATTTCGAGGGGAGCGGTATCCCCTGAGTTTGCCTCAGAAGTTTGGAGCGAATTCGAGCAACACATCGTTGATCGCAGGATTCGCCTCGTTTCCATGGACGACACGCTATTCATCGAGGCTGCCAAGCTATTGGGAGAGATTCATCCCTTTGTTGCCCTGCGGACTCTGGACGCCCTTCACCTCGTGACCTATATGAGCGTAGACGCGGGGCCGCTTTTCACCAAGGACCGCCGCATGATCCAGGCCGCGGCGCACATGGGCCTACCGGTCGCCGGCTAGCGGGAAATGGTGTCGTCCCAAGTCGATACTGCGGCAACACCCTAGCGGAAGCAGATCGGCTGCCTCGAGGGGCCTTTCCCGGTGTCCTGCGTTCGCCAGCAATGCCGGCGCAGTTTTCCACTGGAAATTCTCTAAATGATTACTTTGGCGATATTTACGTACTTCGCCTCGCTATGATGTCCTCTCCCCAAAAACACCCCATAGCCGAGGGCGGCCGTTGCGAGTACCGTTCCGTGACTAATCTGCCATGCCCTTACTCGCCCAATCTTGGTGTGCATTCGTAGGCGCGGCCTCGGGTGACGAATCCGTCCCCGGCTTGGTTCGCCGCAATTGCGGGGCTTGATCCGCGATGCCAACATCCAGCCACCCAAAGTTGACGCCGCCTGTCCCGCCGTGCGAGCCCTCGGGCCCGAGGGCCGCCAAATCCGCCCACCCCACGGATCGCGAGAAGGCGAACTCGAGAGAGCATGGCAAACCGGACGAGAATCTGACTGTAGTCTGCTTTGGGGCGTCCGCGGGAGGCTTCGAGGCCTATTGCCTCATTCTATCCCTGCTCCCGTCGGACACCGGGATGGCCTACATCATTGTTCATCACCAGCCAGCAGACGGGAAATCGCTCCTCGTGGACATTCTCCCCCGCATCACGGAGATGCCAGTGATTCTGGTGGCCGACGGTGAATGCGTGAGAGCAGACCACGTTTACGTGGTGCCAGCCGGTATGCAGGTGACCATGGATGGAGACGAGTTCCGCATTGGCGCCATTCACAAGGCACCAGGTTGGCCCAAGAACATTACCGTTTTCCTGAAATCCCTTGCGGAGGACCGCCAGAAACGCGCGATCGCGGTCATCCTGTCAGGATTCGACTCCGACGGGGCTGCGGCCCTCAAGTCGATCAAGGAGGCGGGAGGAATCGTCTTTGCCCAGGAATTCCGAACGGCCAAGCAGCCGGACATGCCGCAGAGTGCCGTCAAGACAGGATGCGTCGACAGGCTGTTGCAACCGGCCGAGATCGCATTCCAGCTGGCACGCATCGCCGAGGAGCGGGCCCGACTTCGGGAAACCCTGGCGTTACCAACAGAGTCAGCGTTGCCCAAGGGTGGAACATCAAATCCCACCCGAAAGAAGAAACCGCGGATGGCACCTATTGGATAGCCTAGGGAAAAGGGGCGTCAGCGAGAGAAAATCCGGAAACGCGGGCGTGAGGTCCGCCCCTGCTTCAAAATCGAAGGTAAACCGCCGCAGCCGCGGCGCCTTCGTGCGGATTCCACTCGTGACTCCAAGGTGCTTTCCGTGCGGCCTCCCCCGCCGTTCATTCGGTGCGCAGAAGCAACCTTGGTTCGACGACGTCAAGCGACGACAGGCTTTTCCTCGTCAAAAGGTATGACGGCCCGGATAACGGTGCCCGCACCCGACGCGGACTCCACGCTGAAATGGCCGCCGACCATCTCCACGCGCTCGCGCATGCCCGTCACCCCGAGGCGGTCGCCCCATTCGGAAGACGAGAGGCGGCCAACGTCGAAAGATTTGCCATTGTCGGCAATCTCCAAGCACATGCCCTCCGGGACCTTGCTAATGAGCACCTTCACCAAGCTAGCGCGCGCGTGCTTGGCGACATTGGCGAGCGCCTCCTGGGCAACGCGGAAAATCACGGTGCGTTTGTCACCTTCGAAGGCCTCGACGCCGCTGAAGGCCGTGAAATGGACCTTCAAGCCCTTCTGCTTTGAAAAGTCGTTGATGTAGGTGGTGAGCGCCGGGATCAAGCCAAGATCATCCAGCATGGGCGGCCGCAGCTCGCGCGCGAAATCATGAACGACCCGCACTGATTTCTCCACAAGCCGGCGTACGCGAATGATATTCCTGCGGAAATTTTTCGGATTGACCGCCTCGCTTCGATCAAAAATCGCCAAGTGGAGGTTGATGCTCAAGAGGAGCTGGCTGATTTCATCGTGCAGCTCGCGGCTGATCTCCTTTCTCTGATTCTCCTGCACGACAAGCATTTGATGGGACATCTGGCGCAACTTGCCCTGTAGGTGGCGAGAGTGTCCCAGCAGCTGTTGGGCTCGTTGCTCACTCCTTCTAAGGGACAATTCCACCGCCTGCCGCCGGATGATCTCCGCCTGCAACTTTCGGTTTGTGGCGCCAAGTATGTCGATGCGGCGCCGCGCTTCCTCCGCCTGCTTTCG
>Ga0265319_1000207_pt1 | contig 44538 bp, 36 predicted proteins | sample 4824metaG_FD_192443 | JGI IMG/M metagenome (GOLD analysis project Ga0265319, IMG submission 192443) | Rhizosphere microbial communities from Carex aquatilis grown in University of Washington, Seatle, WA, United States - 4-8-24 metaG | ecosystem: Host-associated > Plants > Roots > Rhizosphere >...
TCAATTGGTAGAGCAACTGACTCTTAATCAGTGGGTTCCAGGTTCGAGTCCTGGTGGGTGCACAGAAAAGCCCGAAATCAGATGTGGTTTCGGGCTTTTTCGTGAGTAGCACGCTTGAAGTTTTCATGGTCTCTTTCATATCTCACTGTCGGATATATCTGAGTCAGTATACTATGGCTACGGCTTACACGATATGATGACTTAGCCGTCCATAACTCGTTCCTGGCATCCCGCCATTTTCTTGAAGATCATTGAGAACCTTCCATCACCAGCGGTTCTACAATTTGCGCCTTCCTCTTTTCCTATCCATCCTACGTTTGCAGTGATGTGATCTGGGACAAGTGAATCCAGACCACGTGAGAAATGGCTTGAAAAACCCCTCCACAATGACTATTATCTCCTTACGGCAATGCTCTATTTGAACCATCGACGGAGTTTCGAAAATCCCATTGTTGCTCCATTGATGTTGGAATTGATCGATGGCATTCATTTTGGCTCGTCGTGAACGGCCTGGGACGGCCGGCAGATCAACAAGGGCGTATCAGAGAATTCCTAGCCCAAATTCATCGGAATACTGATTGCTCTTCTATTATTGCTTTGGCAATTTCAATGAGCCGCACATCGCCTTATAGCAAGAATGATTCTGATAGCAAGACGGCGCAAAATTTATTGAGCATTCACAGGCCTGCAATTTGGTATGACTTCTTAATACCCCCGCCTGCTTTCTCTAGTTCAATCCACTTCGTATCCCGGATTTAAGATGACCCAACGGCATAATGCTCTACTCTGTTTGGTTGAATCCAATCCGAATACAGGATGCGAATGACAAGCGGACTTGCGAGGGGTTACATCGACGATCAGCATAGGAGTTAGATTATCAGTACTTGCTTAGAGTAATCAAAGTCGTGGCTCGTAAGTTTCGAATCGGCTTGAGGAGGGATCGGATACAGGAGAAATCTTCAAGGACCGGCGTAGATGACTCGTTTGTTAATTGGAACTAAAGGAATCATCGTCTGTATTTTTCCTCTGCATAGATGTTCTTCTTTAACGAGATGTAAATCTGCCCAGTCTCCGATCCCGCAAATAGTTACGACATTTATCTCGAAAGGCGTACCTCTAACGTAGCCTTAACAGTATTCTGCCGTAAGGTTAAGCCCGTATTTTAGGGTAAATCTGTCACTAACGGGAAACATTCATTGCTTTTCATGCAATCGATTGATACACTAGGGTACAACTTCAGCTTATTGCAGTAACTTCTCCAAGGTGAACGGGAGCCCAAGCGTTGTCCTCATATTACCTTCTGCATGAAAAGAAACATACTTAAGCCCCTTTCTTTAGAATATGAATTTGGCACTCGTCCGAAGGATGTCATTGACCCAATGCTCGTACACGATCAAGAACGAGAGAACGTTGTTCGTCTTCTAACCATCGTCTGTATTGCAATCTTCGGCGGGTTGTTTGTCATGGCGCTGGAGAGAATACACGAAGGGAATTTGAGCGGCTTAGGCCCGATCATTGCCGCGGCGTTCATCATAACCGGCGTAATTCTTCGGATACGTAGAAGTCCTATTGCTCTTTCCGGATCGCTGGTTGTTTGGACGCTTACAGTTCTTCTGGAATATGAAGCCTGGTGCAATGGCGGAATCAGTGATACGGCCGTCATGGCGTTACCGGGAGTGCTCATACTCGCGTGCGTCGTTTTGAATCAGCGGCCCCTCCTTGTATTCGGAACATTACTCGTCTTGTCCATGGGAGTAATGGGATACGTACAGATCAATTTCCCACTCTCTGCACCTCATGCGATCATACCGAACTGGCGCTATCTCACCGATATCGTACTGATTCTCGCCCTCACCGCAGTGTTAGTCTATTTGTTCAGGATTGACTTGATCCGTATTCTCACTCGTATCAGAAAACGAGAAGGTCAGACGAGAATTCAATCTGACCGAGATAGAGAATCCGAGGACCGATTACGGTTGGTGCTTGACGCGTCGCCTGCCGCTGTTTTCATTGCACGTATCAAAGACGGAACGATCCTGTACGCAAATCCGGCCGCCTGCAGCATACTGCGGAGAGAGCCTCAGGAAGTCTTAGGGAAATCGATCGATGATTTCTACGCTCAGCCGGAGGCGCATCCGGAAATCACGGATTTGGCGAAGGATGAATCTTCCCATCGCAACAATACCGTGTGTTTTCGTTTATCTGACGGCCGGCCAATATGGGTCTCTCTATCGACTCAGTTCATCGAACATGAAAGAGAAGAAGTGCTCCTTATTACTTTCATCGACATTAACGACCAGAAACGAATGGCGGAATCGTTGAAGGAAAGCGAAGAGAAGCTGCAGGCTATCGTTAACGGATCTCCTATTCCACAATTTGTTATCGATAAACATCACAAGGTGATATGCTGGAACAACGCATTGGAGGAATTGACGGCGATCGGGGCACTCGAGGTTATTGGCACTGATTCGCATTGGAAAGCATTCTACCGAGAAAAAAGGCCATGCCTGGTCGATCTGATCGTCGATAATGATGTTCAGTCCATTCCTGATTTGTACAAAGAGAGATATGTTCGCTTGAACGAGGACGGCGTTTACGGGGCAAAGGACTATCTTCAAATTCCTGCAGGCGAGCCAAAATGGCTTCAGTTTAAGGCGGCGGCGATCAGAGATTCCCGCGGCGATGTGATGGGCGCTGTTGAGACTCTTGAGAACTTTACAGATCAAAAAGCATCTGAAGACAAATTACAGGAAAGCGAAATACGTTATCGGCGCCTTGTCGAGACCTCGTCGGACGCGATTACGCTTTGCAAGTTCGACGGCACGGTTCTTATGTGCAATCAATTCGCCGCTGCTTCTCTGGGCTGCGCAACGGCTCAGGAAGTTATCGGGAAGAATGCAATTCTGTTTTTTGCACCGGAAGATCGCAAACGGCTCATCCGAGATACCATCAACGCAATGGAAACCGGATTCGTGAAGAACATGGAATACCATATCCTGAGAGCAGACGGACGCCGAATCCCGGTTGAATACAGCGGTTCGATCCTACGCGATGAAATGGGGAAGCCCGAGTCCATCTTAGGAGTGACACGGGATATCACTGAACGCAAGGCAGTTGAGAAATCACTCCGTGAATCGGAAGAGCGGTTGCGAAGATTTTCTGATGTGACAAGGGAAGGCATCGTGTTCCATGAGAATGGGATCATTGTCGACGTCAATCCGACCATCGTTGCGATGTTTGGATATTCCGCCGAGGAAGCGATCGGGCGCGGCATTTTGGAACTGCTCGCCGCGGACTCCCGCGATTTCATGAGGAACAGGATGCTGGAAGGAACGGCCGACCGCTATGATATCCAGGGAATCCGGAAGGATGGTTCGATATTTCCCATCGAGATCGTGACCAGCCTCTACGATGACAAGCAGGGGACGGTGAAAGTCAGCTCCGTCCGCGATATCACATTACGAAAGAAATTGGAAGGTTCGCTTCGGCAGTCTGAAGAACAGTTCGCCATTGCCTTCCATGCAAGTCCCATCCCTATTGCGCTTTCTCGCCTTCAGGATGGTACAATGTACGATGTCAACGAGTCCTTCGCCAAATTGCTCGGATACACAGCCAGAGAGATCGTCGGTCGCAAGTTGCTTGAACTCAATTGCGGGTTCGACTCGGAAATTCGAAAACGCCTGCTAGACTCTTTTGACAAGGATGGTTTTGTCCGAAACCGCGAATGCCAGCTTCGCAGACGGGACGGTACCGAGATCATCGCGCGCTATTCGGGCGAGTTGATCGAAGTTGGAAAAGAAAAATGCATCCTTACAATTCTCGTTGATCAAACAGAGCAAACCCACGCGCAAGAAGCGATGAAGAAGAGCGAACAGAGATTCCGGTCTCTGGTGGAATATTCTCACGTTGGCATTTTTGTCGTGAATAACACCTATCAGTTCTTGTATGCAAACGATGAGTTTTGTAAAATTCTGGGTCACGAACGGCGGGAAATCCTAGGAAATGATTTCCGGGATTTTCTTGATGACGAAAGCCGGCTGTCGGTGTCGGAGTACAATGAGGGAAAACAAAAGGGCAAACGAGTTCCTGTTCGCCATGAATTTACCGTCCTGCGCAAGAATGGAGAGAAGAGGAGGCTGGAGATGAGTTCCAGCGTAATGAACCTTCCGGGAGAAGGCTTCCAGACGATCGGACAGGTCATGGATATTACCGATCGCAAAATGGCCGAAGAGGCGGTTCACGAGAGCGAGGAACGATATCGATTGTTGATCGAGAACTCGATCGACCTTGTGGCAGAAATCAGTTCGGACCTGAGATTGCAGTATACGAGTCCGAACAGTGTAAGCGTCACGGGCTATACCAGGCTGGAGCTGGAAAACAAACCTGTCCTGGAGTTAATCCATCCCGACGACTTGCCTTCGATAATGAAAAACCTCGTGGCAGACAAGGTCTCCGGAAATCTCCGCTACTCCCATCGGGATGGCTCGTGGCATTGGCTGGAGGTCGCGGGACAGAAATTCCGTACATCGTCGGGAGAAGTTCGGGGCGTTATCATCGCGCGCGATATCACCAACCGCAAGAAAGAGGAAGACGAGCTCCAGCAATCACGTACTCAACTTCAGCGGTTCTCGGAACACCTGGAAAACACGCTGGATGAAGAGCGCAAGCGCATATCGAGAGAAATCCACGATGAGCTTGGACAGTTGCTGACGATTATGAGGTTTGATCTATCCTGGCTCAAATCTAATGGGGCCTGCAAAGACGAGGACTTCGCCGGAAGGCTTGAAACCATCGGTACCTGCCTTACCCAGGCGATCGCCTCCGTCAAGAGAATCTCGAAGGAACTGCGGCCGCCTCAGCTCGATGAATTGGGAATTGTCGGAGCCATCCAGCTGGATGTGAGCCAAGTTGAAAGCAAAGTCGGGCTGATAACGCATCTAGTCATCGATCCACCTGAATTTTATCTGAACAAACAACTCAGCATGACGCTGTACCGTGTTTTTAATGAGATCCTGACAAACGTCGTGCGGCATGCCGGTGCAAAGAATGTCTCAATTTCACTCGTGAAAACGTCGCAAGAGGTTGTCATCGAAGTAAAGGATGATGGGCGCGGAATTCGAAAAGATGAGCTCAAAGGGGCGATGTCACTTGGCCTGATCGGAATGCGCGAACGGGTACGCCAGTGGGGCGGGCATTTGGCAATTACTGGCAGGGAAGGAAAAGGGACTTCAGTTATCGCCCAACTCCCTCTGCAAAAGAAAAGAAACGGAAGGAGTGCTCTATGATTCGGGTGTTGATCGCAGATGATCATCCTGTTGTGCGGCGGGGACTAAAAGATATCTTGAAGGAAGCAAGCGACATCGAAGTGGTGAACGAGGCTTCCGACGGTCTGGAAGTGATGGAAAAAATCCGCAATGATGAACCCGAGGTGTTGCTCCTCGATCTTTCGATGCCGAAACTCGACGGCCTTGAAGCAATTTCGAGGATCAAATCTGAAAAGCCGGAAATTGCCATTCTGATCCTCAGCATGAATCCCGAAGAGGTCTTCGGAATGAGAGCGCTCAAGCTTGGCGCTTCGGGCTATTTGTCAAAAGAAAGTGCGCCAGAACAACTCATTACAGCCATACGTCGAGTTGCCTCGGGGAAGATATTTGTCTCTCAGGCGCTCGGTGAAATGCTCGCATTAAATGTCAGCAAAGGTTCCCCTCAGCTGCCGCACGAAATGCTTTCCGAACGTGAATATCAGGTCTTGATCATGATTGCGAAAGGAAAGTCTCTCAAGCAGATTGCGATCGAGCTATCGCTCAGCGTCAAGACGATCAGCACCCACCGGGCGCATATTCTTCGAAAGATGAAAATTGAGAACAACGCACAGATCGTGACCTACTCTATACAAAACAAATTGCTCTCCTGAAATTGCCCCTGAGCTCCCTCCGTCTGTATGAGGCGGGCTTAGGATTCCTCCTATCGATATACGGATTTCGGCAGTTCTTCCGATTGACCATCATCGGATGAATGAGTTATTCCGCCCTTCCATTGATTACACATTTCCTGAAAGCTATTATGAGAGAGCAACCCGCAACAGGCGCCGGCTTCCTGAAAAAGTAACTGCTTGTCCCGTATGCTCTCCCGGTCATCCGCATGATCTGCAGCCTCAACTGCATAGGATTTCCCTTATCATAACACTGAGTCCGGCTTTTTATCTGATGGTCCATCAGGAGAAAAAGCATTCCGATTGTCCTACTGCAGCTTCAGCCATTCGGTCCCCATCGTAGTCTACATCCGACGAAGAATTCAGAAGACCGCCGATTGTTTTCAGCAGACTGCGTGCGCATATTGTTCGCACAATTTGATGCTCTATTCTAGTTAGTCAGCGGTTGGAGAAGTGATGAATCAGAAAATATCTCGTCCGTCAATTACTCTCTGCGAAATGATCGTTGTCATTTGCTTATGCGCGTTGTTGTTCCCTCGTGCATTGCATAGTCAGACAAAACTGACTTTCGGCCAACAGATATTTCTGATGAAGACGCTGAAGCCGTCATTGAAGAAGGTCGGCATCATTACGTTTAATCTGAGCGACGAGGAAGTGGAGCAAATGACGCATGCCAGTCTGGGCTTGGGAGTGAAAACAATCGTTGCGCGTGCAGCCGAGAACCGCGAGATTTCCGGTCTCTACCGGAAACTTATAACAGAGTACAATGCCGAGATGATCTGGATTCCTGAGAACGACGAGAAACTGATTCTCGGCGTTGGAATGGAGTTTCTTCTCTCGAACTCGATCGAGGACAAGGTCGGACTTTGTGTCCCGACACGCGACGGAGTTTCCAAGGGTGCGCTGTGTTGCTTTCAGTCGGAGAATAATAAGTTCACCGTGTTTGTCAACCAGCGAATTGCTGCAGTCGTCGGTGCCGCGATTCCGTCGCAACATGATTCCAGAATCTCCTACGTTGTTCAATAATAAAAGGTGGGTTAACCATGACCTTGCGAACTAAAATCATAATTCCAGTAGTTGCACTTATCATATTCGGCGCATTGGCTAACACGATCGTTAATGTAACCCTTATGGGGAGAGCGGTACAGGACGAATTTGAAAAACGGGGGATAACCGTTGCAACAAGCCTCGCGGTTCAAGGCAGAATCGGCGTTCTCCTCCAAGATTCGACACAATTAGCCAGCCTCTTGATCGGACAAATGTCCTCTCGGGAAATCAGATCCATTGCGTTTTACTCCCTTGACGGCATAAAGATCGCCAGCCGTGGAACGGAAATGTCAATCCTTCCTAAAACGCGACAGCGAATTCCTAAAGTAACTCTTCAGGCAGTCTCGGGACCGAACGCGGAAGAACTATTACAGTTTTGTGCTCCGATATTCTCGCACGGATCCGACCAACTTGCGACGACGGGTGAGATCGAATCCAATGTCATCGGCTTCGTGAAAGTTGAGATTTCCATGAGCGGTGTCGTTCAAGATAAACGCAATGCAGTTTTTTTGTCGCTGGGAATTTGCCTCTTCTCAATTCTCGCGGCATTTATCATCGTCTATGGGATTTTTCGGGCGCTTGCACCGCTGCAGGAACTTGCTCGCCAGGCGGGGATGATTGCTGGAGGAGATCTCACGGTGGATATCGTTCAGAAGTCAAAAGATGAAGTTGGTCAACTTGCATTGGCCTTCAAAGTCATGGTTGAAAATTTGAGGAAGGCCCTCGGCAAAACGATCGAAGCATCGGATGCGGTTGCCAGTGCAAGCAGTGAGATCAGCAGCACCACGGAGGAAATGGCAGCAGGAATGGAGGAACAGAGCAATCAGTCGGGAGAGATTTCCAACGCTGTGGAAGAGATGACGAAGACGATCGTGGAGAACTCAAAGAATGCTGTCCACACAGCTGAGACGGCAAATCAAGCAAAAGTCGTTGCGGAACAAGGGGGCAGAGTCGTAGAGGAGACCGTGGCCGAGATGAACCGAATCGCTAGCGTCGTCAATCAATCGGCAGAGACGGTCAAGGCGCTGGGAAAATCGAGCGACCAGATAGGCGAGATTATTGGCGTGATTGATGACATCGCAGATCAAACGAATTTACTGGCATTGAACGCGGCGATAGAGGCCGCGAGGGCGGGAGAGCAGGGGAGAGGGTTCGCAGTCGTTGCGGACGAAGTGAGAAAACTGGCGGAGCGGACGACGAAAGCAACGAAGGAGATCGCATCGATGATCAAAACAATTCAGAGCGACACGATGGGTGCGGTGACGTCGATGAATGAAGGGACGAAGCAGGTGAATGAAGGGATTAGGCTGGCGGAGAAGGCCGGATTATCATTGAAGGAGATCGTGGATGTTTCACAAAAGGTGACGGATAAGATCGCACAGATCGCCTCGGCCAGTGAGCAGCAGGCAAGCACAAGCGAAATGATAACAGGAAATTTTAAGACGATCACACAGTGCACCCGCGAGACCGCAGATTCGGTTGCAAGAGTTGCCGAAACCGCATCGAATCTCAGCCGCCTTTCTGAACAACTCCTTGCGATCACCAGACTCTTCAAGATTTCAACGACTGCAACCCAATCGCAGCCGACCGATGTCGGTGCAAAAGACAACGGAAAAAACACTCACTTCCCTTTTTCCAGAATGGCACGCTTTGGCAAAAAGGTGAAAATGGACAACATCATTGAATCCAACGCCGCAACGTTATGAACACTTCCGTAAAGCAACAAATATCCATTCTCCTCACTGACAGCGATCCCAATGCCCGGCGCAGCGCTGCGGAGGGACTGACGGGGGAAAGAGACTCCGCTGCAAACGCGGCGCTTGTTCTCGCACTTGAGGATGAAAGCAAGGGCGTTCAAGACGCCGCCATGCATGCTCTTATCGAGATTGGTGATAAAGACGTCGCGCGGACTGTCGCCGGATTGATCGTCAACGATGACATTGCGATGCGAAACCTTGCTGCAAAAGTTCTCATCACCATCGGCGTACAGGCCATTCAGTATCTCATTCCGTACTTAAGCGATAAGAACAAGGATACACGGAAATTCGCGGTTGATATTCTTGGCAGAATAGGTACTGAGGAATCGCTCCCGCAGCTTCTCCCGTTGCTCAAAGATTCGGACCCAAATGTCAGACATGCCACAATTGAAGCATTGGGGCTCATTGGAAGTGAAAAAGCCACGTCGGCGCTTTGCGACGCTTTTCTTTTAGATTCATCGGCGCGCGGATGCACTGCAGATGCCCTCGGTAAAATTGGCGACACGAGAGCCCTTGGGTTTCTCACGAATTCGCTCTCCGCGGGCTTAAAAGATACCGCAGACGACCCGTTGACCCTCAGCGCGTTGATCGAGGCATTGGGAAAGATAGGCAATCTGGAGACTCTTGATGAACTGCGCCGCCATGTGGGCGATGTCGAAGGCGAGCTTCGGTTGATGCTTCTGGATTCCATCGTTCGGGTTGCAGAGCGCCACGGCGAACCACTGCGTTTCGACAATTCCCTCTGCGCGGATCTGATCAAAGGTCTTGAGTCGGATGACGAGAATATCCGCATGAGTTGCGCGAAAGGACTTTCCATTTTCCGAGGTGCCTCGATCACTCGCCCCCTCATCAAGGCCATGAAGGGAGAAGGAGCGCTTGAAAAATATCTTGCGGGACATCTCATCACTCGCCCCGAAACATTCACCCTCTGCGTCGAGTCTCTTGACGAACCTGATTGCAGTAACCGGAAACAGATCATTCAACTTCTCGGCCGCATCGCATGGAATTGCGTCAATATGTTCAACCTCAACATGGAGGCCTTTGTAAATTCTGCGCTCATACAACGTGCGTTCGAGGCGGTACGGCGCTACTGGGAAACCTCGGATGAGGAAACCAGGGAGGCGATTATCGATACCCTCTTTATCCTTGACGGGCGGCAAGCGGCATCGGCTATCAGGGAATTTGTTTCGGACCCTGATTTGTGTCTGCTTCCACGCATTATCGATCAGCTCTCGAAGACAGAGAACAGGGGTTCTTCAAATGCTAGAATCAATTCTTAAACGCTTTGCGGACCGACGGATGTGCAGCAGCCATGAGCGCCATTAACTCAACCGGGAATGCATGTCCCGGATTCACCATGCGCTGACATAGAAATTCGTAACACAAGGGATCGGCATTGAACGATATAAATGCTTTTGAAGCATACGCAGAATCGAACACTCTGAACAGTCTCTCCATCCAGACGTTCAAGTCGCTTAGCACTTTCATTTATGAAAGGACGGGAATCTTCTATCCCGAGAAAAAGAAGTACCTGCTTGAAGCAAGGATTCGGAAGAGGCTTCAGACATTGGGAATACCCGACTTTGAAGAATACGACTACTATCTGCGGTATGGCCAGCACCAGGAGACCGAATTTAGTTTTCTTTACGGGGTCATTACAACGAATGAGACGTCATTCTTCCGGAACGTTCCTCAGCTGGAGGCGTTCACGGCATTCGTCGTTCCGTCCCTGCTCGAGTCTCGCAAAAATTCGGTCTTGCGCATCTGGAGCGCCGGGTCCTCGTCGGGGGAGGAAGCATACAGTTACGCCCTGCTTTATCTCGAGCGCCTGCTCCCGTTATACCCCGGACTTAGAATAGAAATTGTCGGAACCGACATCAGTCAGTCTGTGCTCAAAACGGCTCAGGCGGGAGAGTACGGACGATATGCAATTCGCAATCTTCCGCAGAATTATCTCAACAAATACTTCATCGTAGATGGTGAGCGGTATACGCTGCGAGAAGAGATCAAAGAATTCGTCACCTTTCAGACTCTCAATCTGATGGACCGGCAGCAAGTACGATTGATGAAGAATTTTGACATCATACTTTGCTGCAACGTATTGATTTATTTCGACCAGAAGGCAAAGATCCAGGTTGTCGCAGATTTGTACAACTGCCTCAACTTTGGAGGATACTTTTTCGTGGGGTTCTCAGAACTGTTGCATGGAATTTCGTCAGCCTTTAGGCTGATCAGTTATCCGCATACGACAGGTTACAGGAAGGAATAAAAAAGTCATGAATAAGGTCGTTCTCGTCGTTGATGATTCAGTTACAGTAAGAAAATTTGTGTCCACCGCTCTTCGCTTATCGGGATGCAGAGTCGTGACAGCCTGTGACGGCATGGAGGCGTTGGAGAAGTTGCCAAACGAAAATATCGATGTGATCATTACGGATCTGAACATGCCGGACATGGACGGGTACGAATTCATCAAAAACCTGCGATCATCGCCGGCGTACCAGAGTATACCGGTCATTGTTCTCTCATCGCTCACGGATCAGGCGGAAAAGGATCGGGCGCTGCTTCTCGGCGTCTGCACCTACTTGGAGAAACCATTTACTATCGAATCTATTCAACGGGAGGTGGCTCGCTGCACACCCTCACCGGCGGTTTTGCGCGGATAATGCGAATATAAAACACAAGGACAGTTCCTCAATCTGATAAGGATAATATCTATGGCATCAACTAAGTTTCTCATCGTCGACGACTCTATCACAATTCGTCGAATCATTGTCAATGCGTTAAAGATCATCGGGTACCTCGATGTCGTTGAGGCATCGAACGGCAAAGAGGCCCTCATGAAGCTGGAAGCCGGAAACATCGATTTCCTCATTACCGATTGGAATATGCCGGAAATGAACGGGCTCGACCTCACGAAGGAAATTAGAAAGACTCCGGCACTCATGAATCTTCCGATCCTCATGATTACGACGCGCGGCACAGAGACCGACGTCATCGACGCGCTTCAGGCTAAGGTCAACAGTTATATCGTGAAGCCTTTTACACCTCAAGAGCTAAAAGAAAAGATCGACGAAGTTGTGAACATTGTTCTCGCATCATCCTGATGCAAACCAGCGATGCAGGCGAAAACCGGGCAGTCTATGCCCAAATCTCGGGACAAGAATAAAGGAGTGTACAACTCATGAGCATGAACGTGAGAGAGTTGGATGACGTGCTCCAAAAAGTCGCAGAACTAAGGGTCTTCTTCGATTTTGGGCAAAAGACAGTTCCAATGCTGGACGATGTTGCATCGTTTGTCGGCGAAATCGGACCCGCAATTGAAAGCATGAAGGCGCTAGTACACGTGGCATCTACCAAAATTCCGAAAGCCTCGGAACAGCTCATGCGCGTGACTCAGACGTCCGAACAGGCTTCAAACGACATCCTCAATACTGTCGACCGGATGGTTTTAACACTAGAAGAGATGGAGAAACAAGGGCCCGCCGAATCATCGTCGGAGGCGGCCCGCAGGACTGCTGCGAAGGTCGCTCAATCCATCAATATCCTTGTTGAAAAATCCGGGTGGGACGACGACGTACGGGATCTACTGGCCAATTGGGAGCTGTATTGCCAGAGCATCAAGGGAGCGAATTCGATGCCCGATGTGCAATCGAAGCTCGCCGGCCTGCGCAAGGATTGCACAGATGTCATGATGGCGCTCCAGGTTCAGGACATCACGGGACAGCAGATTTCTGTGGTGATAGGCACCATGCAAGCCCTCGGCGATGTGCTGAACGGCCTCATGGAGCATTTCACCGACGTTGCGGAATTTGCCAGAGTGTCATCCGATATCCCGGCAATTCCTGCTTCCGAGAATGTCGGTGCGGACGAGAGGAAGAAACTGGTGGAATCGCTATTGGTCAAGGCACGTACGGGTGAATTGTTGACGCGTTGAAAAGTGGGGGTCTCCATCAATCCACGTTGGGTTTATTAATAACTATCTCTGAGGAAGACTTACCATTATGGGCGAACGAATGAACGAACAGACATTTGCCGGAACTACCGAAAACGTAATTCAGGCACTCCAGAAAGTGATCACCCTGCTAGATAAGATCAAAGGTACCATCCAGGAAAGTTCAGGCAAAATACCGAAGGCAGCTGTTCAATTGAACACAGTTACACAGGCAACGGAAATGGCGACAGTCGAGATCCTCAATGTTCTGGAAACCTTGGGCTGCAAGATCGAAAGTATCGATAGCAGGCTTCTCGATTTGAGGAAACAGCTTCCAGCGAGTCACGATGCCGTTGCCGATGACATTGCCGTACTTCTACGGGAAGTGAAAGACGATACGATGAATATCACAATGGCGATGCAAGTGCAGGACATCACCGCTCAAAAGATCGCTGCGGCAAATCACCTCATCGAATCAGTCCGCCTCGAACTCCTCCACGAGCTCGACTACTTCGAAACAACGAGTTCTAAAAACGACCAATCTGAATCGGGAACCTCGACCCCGAACAATGGAGATTCCCCCGCATCGTTTGACAAGGATGCATCATTTCATAAAACTCAGCGGGAGCAAGACAATGTTGATCGTGTAGTTTCAGAGTGGAGAGAAAAGAATTTTACAAAGGGCTGAACATATCCGGCTAGTAATGATTTTGCATAGGATGGATACTCGCTATGATCGATAACAATTTAAATGGTCCCCAGATTAACGGCTCCGGCTGTACCGACCCAGAAATGCAGGAGATTTTTGAGAGCTTTTTGATAGAATCTGACGAAATTCTCGAAGGAATGGGACGGGATGTATTGGAACTGGAAAAGCGTCCGTCCGACGTCGATGTTCTCAATCGCATATTCCGGGTCGCACATACGCTTAAGGGTACGTCTGGATTTCTCGGATACCAGCAAATCACCGATTTTGCACATGCGCTTGAGGATATCCTCAATAAGCTTCGTAAGAAGGAAATCGCTGTAAGTACCGGGATGATCGATCTCTTTTTTGACGCGTACGATGTTCTGAAAGAACTTCTTAGCAGAGTTAAGAAAAACAATCATGAACCGATGGACTTGGCCCGGATCATGGCAAGCCTGGGAACCTTGAAACGCGGCGGGGATTTGCCCGACGCCGGCAGTCTTTCGACTTCAAATGCAGCGGTCGTAGATGAACCTCAACAGGCCGACATTGCTGGCCAGCAGCGGTCCTCGGACACCACGGTCAGGGTCGATGTACTCAGGCTGGATGACCTTATGAACCTTGTCGGCGAACTTGTTCTCGCGAGAAACCGGCTCTCGCAATCGGCTCATCATCTCGTCGAAGAATACGAGGCGGTCGCAGGTGTACGGGATATCCACGAATCCAGTCAGCAGATCGATTTCATTACAACCGAACTGCAGATGGCAGTCATGAAAACGCGCATGGTTCCAGTTGCCAAAGTATTCAATAAGCTGCCTCGCCTTGTAAGAGAGCTTTCTCGTGAGACGGGGAAAGATATCGACCTGCAAATCTACGGCAAGGAGACTGAGCTTGATAAATCCATCATGGAAGAACTCAACGATCCGCTCATCCATCTCATCCGGAACGCAGTGGATCACGGCATCGAGAGTCCGGATGACCGGGTCAAAGGACGGAAGCTGAAGCAAGGGACGATCATTGTCAATGCGGAGCACTATGGGAATCATATCGTCATTTCCATAGAGGACGATGGACGAGGCATGGACGTCGAGGTTCTCAAAAACAAAGCTGTCGAGAAGGGGATCATTTCAAGTGAACGCGCCCGGGAAATGAACGACCGGGAGGCATTCAATCTTATCTTCACTCCGGGATTCAGCACCGCGGAAACAGTGACGAACATTTCGGGTCGCGGTGTAGGAATGGACATCGTCCGGACAAACGTTGCAAAGCTGAAGGGGCTGATCGAGATCGATTCGGCCGTGGGCCGCGGGACCGTCTTGACGTTGAAGCTTCCGCTCACCCTGGCAATTATCCAGGGGCTTCTCGTGAAAGCGTCGGACGAAATTTTTGCGATTCCCCTCAGCTCCGTCGTCGAGGTAGTGCGTGTTCGGTCGAGTGAATTCAACCTGTTGGGAAATAGAAAAGTCATGAGGTTGAGAGATTCAGTTGTGGCCGTCGGACGAATGACAGATGTTCTGGGGCTCCCGGAACGGAAGCATGTTCCTGAGTGGTCTCACGTTGTTGTAGTTGGTTGGTCCGATCAGCGATTTGGAATTATCGTTGATGAATTTTTGGGGCAGAAAGAGATTGTCATTAAATCCCTTGGCGAACTTCTAGGAGACATCCCTGCCATCGGCGGTTCAACGATTCTGGGCGATGGGAAAGTCATTCTTATTCTGGATGTTGGTCAGTTTATGAGGATGTTCGACGGCCAGGAAGCTCTGGCGACGAAAAACGTTCTCGCAGAAGAACCAATCGTGTGACGCATCATCGAACGATGATGAAAATGCATTTCCGTAAAACTGGCAGGTGTGGTGGCAGCAATGACTCCGAAGTATAGTCCAATAACAGTCCTTGTCGTTGATGATTCAGCGTTCATGCGCAAATCGATATCGCTGATGCTTGAATCGGACCCAGAAATCTCCGTGCTGGCAACAGCGCGTGACGGCAGAGATGCGATCGTCAAAATCAAAGATCTCAAACCCGACCTGGTTACGCTCGATATCGAAATGCCTATTCTAGACGGATTGTCGGCGTTGAAGATCATCATGAAAGAATGTCCCGTTCCTGTCCTCATGGTCAGTTCGGTAACGACTGAGGGAGCGGACGCGACGCTAAAAGCTCTCGATCTTGGTGCGATCGATTTCATCTCCAAAGATCTTTCTTCGGTTTCCGCGAATATCATTAATGTGAGGGATGAGCTTGTTGCGAAGGTGAAGGCCATCGCGCGAAATACGTCGTTATCGGAACGACTCAGTTCCGGGAAGCGAAGTTCGACCCAATCCCACGGTTTGTCCCTGGATAAGGGCTTATCGATCCCGGACATTCAGCAGGATTTTGAGGCAGTCTTGGTCGGAATTTCGACTGGCGGACCACAAGCCCTCCTCCAATTCTTGCCGCAGCTGCCGGCCAATTTTCCCTTGGGTATTGCGATTGTTCAGCACATGCCTCCGCGTTTTACTAAGTCGATGGCCGAACGCTTAGATGGTCTTTGCCAGTTGACGGTGAAAGAAGCAAGTACTGGCGACGAACTTCTTCCCGGTACGGTACTCATTGCGCAGGGAGGCCGTCAGATGACTTTTGAATCGGGCCGTGAGTCGTTGACGGCTGTCATTTCTGACGAACCTGCATCCTCAATTTATCGTCCGTCTGCCGACATCATGATGATTTCTGCCGCGAGCGCAGTGAACAAGCCGTTTGTTGGTCTCATCATGACCGGCATGGGCAAAGACGGTCTTCACGGTTTGCGGTTGATCAAGAAAAAAGGGGGATGCGTCATTGCTCAAGACGCGCAATCGTGCATTATCTACGGAATGCCCAAAGCCGCAGTTGAGGATGGGATTGCAGATTATGTTCTCCCTCTTGATCAAATCTCTGCAGCTTTGCTAACGGTCGCCGGCGCACGAAACGAAATACGTGTATGACTCCTCTGAGGGATGAGAGTGTCAGATTTGTGATCCGAGAAATCAAAGCGATTGTCCGTTAGGTTCCAATACTTCATTATGAAGGAGAAGAAAATGAATACATCGATAGAATCAATGGCGCTGAAACTCGACCAATTTGGGGCGCTGGCTGCGTTGTGTACGGGCGCGAAAAAACTCTCGTTTCTCAAAGAGTCGGGCGAACTTACCCATTCTATCGTGCGGTTCTGTGTGGATGACTTTGGCGTTTCCTCTGCCTGGCTGTATGAAGGCTCGGCAGACAATGAGCCCATACTGAGTGCGAGCTATCCGAATTCAGACACCTCGGGATCCTATCCCTCAGCAAATTGGTTCAGCGAGGAGCAAATCCGCGGACTGGTAGAGCGAACCGTATGTTCGCCTGTTCCGGAGGAACTCAGCAATTCAAAGATGCCTAACGAGAACAACATGTACCATGCAACAACGGACGTGTCTCCGAACGCTATTATGTCTTTTCCCCTCATCTGCGAAGGGGAGACCATTGGCGCTATAGTCATTTGTACGACGGACGTAAAATTTTTCTCAGATGACCATCTCTGGTTCTTCGATGTCTATGCACAGCTAGCTGCATTTGCGCTCAATAACAATCATCTCGCCGCTTCGTTTCGGAAGGAGAGATCGGAACGCATAAGGACCGAGCAATGTTGGCGTGCGACAAATGACGAATTGGAGGAACGCGTTCGCCGGCGCACCGCTCAGCTTGAAGAAGCGAACGAAGAGCTTGAGGCCTTTTCTTATTCTGTTTCGCACGATCTCAAGGCTCCGCTGTGGGCGACAAAATTTCTTATCGAACAATTGGCGGATGAGGATTCTCTCTACAAAGGAGGGATGGAATCAAAGACTGCACTTGCCGCGATACAAGAGAGCATCAACAAAATGTCAAACCTTATTGAAAGCCTGCTAAATTTCTCAAGAAGCACACGGGAACCCCTGCGGAAGTCGGAAATTGAAATGACCGACCTTGTGCGTGCCGTCGTCAACGAGCTGTTGCCCACGGATTCTGGAAATTCTCTCACCGTGTCAGTCGCGACTCTTTTGCCGGCACAGGGAGACTTAAGTATGCTCCGGCAGGTGTGGTCCAACTTAATCCTGAATGCTCTAAAATATACGCGCACAAAACTGACCCGGCAAATAACCGTCACGTCATACGAAGCGGACGATGATATCGTCTACACTATCGCCGACAATGGAGTGGGTTTCGACATGAATTACTCCGACAAACTCTTTTCGGTCTTTCAGCGGCTCCATTGCCAGGAAGAGTTTGAAGGAACAGGCGTAGGGCTATCGATTGTGCAGCGTATCATCCGGCGTCATGGCGGGCGGGTTTGGGCTGAGGCAGAGGTAGATAAAGGGGCGAAATTTCACTTCTCACTTCCAATTGTTCATGCGACTGCACCCTTAGGACAATCATGATAACGATTCCCAGAAAACTGAACATTCTTATCCTCGAAGACATTCCGATCGATGCCGAAATGGTTCGATGTGAACTTGAAAAGGCAGATATTTCCTTTTCAATGAGGAGAGTGGCGACGAGAAACAGGTTTGTGAAGGAGCTCCAAGAATTTGTGCCAGACGTGATTCTGGCGGACTATTCTCTTCCTCAATTCAGCGGGCTTGAAGCTCTCCGTCATGTGAGGGAATGCGGGCTCGATACGCCGTACATACTCGTCACCGGTGCACAAAAGGAAGAAATTGCAGTGCAGTGTCTGCGGGAGGGGGCTGATGATTACATCATGAAATCAAGCCTCAAGAGGCTTCCCGGTGCGCTCGAAAAGGTCCTGGAAAAGAAGGAGGCAGAGCGAGAGGAAAAACGTCTGGTTGAAAAACTCGAGAAATCGACGAAACAAATGCTCACGATTTTTGAGAGTATTACAGATGCCTTTTTTGCCGTAGATAGTTCATGGCAACTGATGTACCTAAATCCCCGCTCTGATCTCATCCTGTCGAAAGTCAATAAACGCAGAGAAGAGATGTTCGGCAAAAACTGGTGGGATGAATTCCCCAGCTTTCGCGAGGCCCCAGGGTCAACAGCGTTAGAGAAAGCAATGGCTGAGCATGTGTTCGTTGAGTTTGAAGATTACTATCCCGCCTTCGGCCTCTGGCTGTATGTACGGGCCTATCCTGTCGAGGATGGTCTTTCGATCTATCTGCAGGATATTTCCGAGCGTAAACGCAATGAACGAACCAAAGAGGCAGTCTACAAGATCTCGGAAGCGGCGAACTCAGAGAAGAATCTCGACGAGCTATTCCGGCGTATTCACGAGATCATCGGCCAGCTCGTGCCCGCACAGAATTTCTATATCGCTCTCTACGATTCAGATAACGATATCCTCAGCTATCCGTTCTATGTGGATGAGTTTAACGAGAGGCCTGCCCCCGGACGGCCCGCTAAGGGGTTGACCGAGTATGTGTTACGCCGGGGAGAAGCCGTCCTGGCTTCGCCCGCTCTCATCCGTGAACTGGCGTCACTCGGTGAAATCAATTTTCCCGGTTCTCATACCCCATGGTGGCTTGGAGTCCCGTTGAAAACCGGCCGCGGAGTAATTGGCGTCCTTGTTGTCCAACAATATCTTGAAGACGCAGAGTACAGCTCTTTGGAAAAAGGGATCCTGGAATTTGTCTCCGCTCAAGCCGCCATCGCCATCGAGCATAAGCAGGTAGAGCATATCATTCGTGAGCAGGCCAGCCTGTTGGATGTTTCTCAGGACGCAATTATCGTTCATGACCTTGATTTTTCAGTGGTGTACTGGAACAAAAGTGCGGAACGAATTTACGGATGGTCGAAGAAGGACGCACTGGGCAAAAACATTATGAGCTTGCTGTATGAGGAAGCTGAATTGATGGCTGATGCTGTGCGATCAGTGACGCAGAAGGGGAGTTGGTTCGGAGAGATGAAGCATATGACGAAAGACAAAAAAGAGGTCATCGTAGGAAGCCGGTGGAGCCTGGTGAGCGATGATAACGGTGCGCCGGAATCGATACTTGTCATCAATACCGATATCACGGAAATAAAACGACTGCAAAACCAATCCATACGGGCACAGCGACTCGAGAGCATGGGGACCCTCGCGAGTGGAATTGCGCACGATCTGAATAATGTGCTCGCAGCGATTTCGATGAGCGTACCGTTGCTCAAGGAACACTCCACAGATCCGGCGATGAAGGACGTTTTGCAAACGCTTCAAATTTCTGCAAAACGAGGAGAGGGAATTGTGAAGCAGATCCTCTCATTTGTCCGTGGGAGCGACGGAGAAAACATGATCATACAGATTCGCTATCTCGTCAACGATCTTGTGTCGTTCATCTCGCAGACATTTCCCCCATCGATTGCCGTCCGAACGAGATTCAGCAAAGACATATGGCCAATCTCGGGAGACGCAACGCAATTATACCAGGTTCTGCTCAACCTCGCTATCAATGCCCGCGATGCTATGCCGCACGGCGGAATATTGATGATATCCATCCAGAACACAACGATCGAGGAGCGTCTCCAGCATCTCCACGGAGTGTCGGGGACGGATCGATATGTCAAGATCTCAGTGAAAGATTCGGGTGCCGGGATTCCTCGAGAGGCGTTTGACAAAATATTTGATCCTTTCTTTACGACAAAAGGCCAGGAAAGAGGTACGGGGCTTGGCTTATCGATCGTTCATACGATCGTCAAGAAACATAATGGATTTATCGATGTCGAAACTGAAGTAGGAAAGGGTTCTGAATTCGTGGTTTACCTTCCGGCAAAAGATAATTCGGATGCGAGCGAGAACAAGTCTGAACGGGGCCTGCCCCGCAGCTCCGGACAAACGATCCTCATCGTGGACGACGAGACCTGCGTCGTTGATCTGATCAGCGCGACGTTGAAGGATCGCAATTACAAGGTAATGAAAGCGGCCAATGGCATTGAAGCCGTTGCTACTTTTGCCGAGAACAAAGTCATCATCGACGTCGTCCTCATTGACATGCTCATGCCGGTGATGGATGGACCAACAACCATGCGCGCTTTGAAGGCGATGGAACCGAATGTCAACATTATCGGGATGAGCGGCTCTGTGAGCGAAAAGGAAAGGGGAGATGCAGATTTCCCGTTCCACGATCTGCCTTTTCTTCAGAAGCCGTTTTCGGCTGAACAACTGCTCTTCCTTGTTGACGAGGTGCTGCATACCAAGCATGCGCGCGGGAAAAGCGCTTAACGTCGGGTCGGCGCGGCGTTTGGTCTTGAAGACCATGAGAAGATGCCGGCCGGGAAATATTTTCACAGTAGAGGAATTGTATGGCAGGAACAATATGGGACCAGAAGCGCATCGGGCTTGTTTCTGAAGTTGACACTTCAAGCGCCATGGTTGCTGTGGATTCAAGACTGACCAGCCTCTCCATTCAATTGAACGGCAGGGTTTATCCCATCGGACAGATAGGGACGTACGTCCTCGTACCGGTCGGGAAACAGGTGTTGCTGGGAATGGTATCTGACTTCAAGAAACACACTTTCGGCGAAAACGGGACCTCGACGTCGCATTGTGACATGAAGATCACGCTGGTGGGAAGCATCAGATCGGGTATGTTCGAACGCGGTGTCTCCTCATTTCCAACCGCGGACGCGCCCGTTTACCTTCTCGAGGACAGGGACCTCGCCGTCGCATTCTCGGTCTTCCAGCGCTTTGGATTTTCGTTGGGACGTCTCTCATTATTTGAGCAAGAGAGGGCGTACGTCGACCCGAACAGGTTCTTTGGGAAACATCTGGCAGTGGTCGGCGCAAGCGGTTCGGGCAAGTCCTGCGCCGTCGTATCAAGTCTGCAGAAAGTTGTCGGATATCCTGATACAAAGGTCATTATCCTCGACATGCATAATGAGTATCAAAGCGCATTTCCCGAGACATCGCAATATCTCAATCTTACGGAATTGGAGCTGCCGTTTTGGCTCATGAATTTTCAGGAAATGCTGGAGATGTTCATCGACCCCTCCGATGAATATGCGTCCACACAAATCACCGTATTGAGAGATCTTGTGTTTCAGGCAAAAAAGGCACAGAATCCTGAGTTGAAGAACGTTTTGACAATTGATACGCCCGTCTATTACGACCTCACGGACGTCCGATCTAAGATCGAACAATTCAACAACGAAAAAGGAGGATCCTTCAGCGGCAAGTTTGCACGATTCTTGGTGCAGCTTGATACGAAGTTGAACGACCCCCGCTATGATTTCATGTTCAAGCCGCGACTCTACATTCATTCGGAGTCACTGAAAGAATTGCTCTCTAAGATGTTCGGCCTTGAGGGAGGGTCTAAAGTTACGATCATGGATATGAGCGGGGTTCCGTTCGATATCGTCAACACGATCGTTTCTCTTGTGGCCAGGCTGGCGTTCGATTTCAATTTTTGGAATATCAGCCGGAGAGAATTCCCAATTCTCCTCGTTTTTGAGGAAGCCCACAACTACCTCTCATCGAACGGCGAAGGAACTAAAGCCGCCCGGCGCACAATCGAGAGAATAGCGAAAGAAGGACGCAAGTACGGAGTCAGCTGCATGATTGTCAGTCAGCGACCATCGGAGATCTCGGAGACGATTCTGTCGCAATGCAATAATTTCGTCGTGATGCGGTTGACGAATCCGATCGACCAGAATTACATACGACGGCTGGTTGCCGATACGTACCCCGGATTAGAGAACCTGCTCCCGTCGCTCCGTCAGGGAGAGGCCTTGATCGTGGGTGATGCCGTGCCGATGCCGCTAAGAGTTCAGATAGATGCTCCGGATCCTGAACCCACAAATGCCGACATCAAATTCTTTGATAAGTGGAAAATGAGCGGCGGGACGACGAATGTCGATGACGTCGTACGGCGGTGGTGGAATCAGGAACGGACGTGAAAAAGCACTGGGCGCATAGTCTTATATTTTTTGCAAACAAGCATTGAGTTTCGCTGTGGTATCACAATCAAATATATCGGAAGACGTTCGCAAACGAGCCAATGAGTTGTTCAAGGTCGTCGACCAACTCATCAAGTCCTTGAACTTGGAGAGGGCCGTTGAGGAACTGTCGAAGGCGAAACAGATAGATCCGCATAACGGCTATATAAAAGCCTTTGAGGAGCGCATCGCTTTTCTCACGGACGAGGGGTCGCGTCAAAAACGGGTCGATGTCACAAGAAAACAGATGGAAGATGATGCGCGAAAGAAATTCGAGCTCGAAAGGGCCCGCATCGAAGGAGAGCGAAAGAAGAAAGAGCAAGAGCTCGTCAAGAAAATTCACGAAGCGCATGAACAAAAAACGGCGCCGGCGGTTAAGAAGGATTCCGACGCTGCGGGGAGCGCGTCCATACAGCAAGTACCGGCTGGCGATGGCTCAAGCAAAGTAAGCGAAGACCGCCGCAAGATCGAGGCAGAGTCCAGACGAAATTTCGAAGCAGAATTCAGAAGAGAACAGGAAATCAACCGGCAGAAGACCGGCGCCAACCTCCCTCCCAAACAAGGATCGCAGCCTTCATCGGCGACAGACCCCCTCGCCATGTACAAACGCGTCCTCCTTCTCGCCTGGGCCGACGGTGCGTTGTCGCTCGAAGAAGAGACTCAATTACGGGACTTGCGCGCGTCGCTCTCCATTTTACCCCAGGAACATGAAGCACTCGAGCTTGAGGCGAAGCAGGAATCGTACTCCCATGCGTTCAAGCTCATCTGGACTTCAGGGCTCAAGGCTGCTGAGCGATCCTCGGTGATAGCGGAATTACGGAAGAGATTTCAGCTGTCTCCCGAGGATCATTCGAAACTCGAATCGAAGATTCTCGGTGAACTTGCTCCTTCTCAGAAGGAGGCGATGATTTACGTTGTTGACGATGAGGATGAATTTCTCAGCCTTATTGTGCACGTACTCGAGAACGCGGATTTCAGGGTCAAGGCCTTCAGCACTTCCGACGACGCTTTGATCGCCCTTCAGACTGAGAGCCCCAGTCTCATCATCTCGGATATCAGTCTTGAGACCTCGACTTCGGGAGGATTTGCTTTTTATGAAAAGATTCGCCAGATGGATCATCTCCTGAACGTTCCGTTCATTTTTCTTAGCGGCATGTCCGATGAAGGGATGATTCGCTATGGGAAAGGCCTCGGAGCCGACGACTATCTGACGAAACCGATCTCCAACGATACCCTCCTCGATACGATCAAAGGGAAGCTCAAGCGGTTTAAATCGTTACGGAGAGTCTAAAGGAGCAGCCTCCTGACGCTCGAGTAAAAAACTAGCGTAATGGAACTAGGCAGATTAATCCCAGCGGAATGAAAATGAATTCGGATCTATCAAGAACGACTGCAAGAACGAAAGGTTAAACGCAATGCAAAACACCAACGTATCGAAAGAATCCGGCCAGGCAGGTTCGACGCCCGATGAAATGCTCCAATTGGTTAGTTTCAGGGTTGGGGATGAAGAATTCGCCGTCGACATTCTCAAAGTTCACGAAATCAATCGGATGCTCGATGTGACTCGAGTGCCGAATGCACCCGAACATATCGAGGGCGTCATTAATCTCCGCGGCAAGGTCATTCCAGTCATCGACCTCCGGTCAAGGTTTGGTATGGCGAAAAAAGAGAAAGACAAGAACACGCGGATCGTCGTAGTTGAAGTCAGCGGCAAGATTGTCGGCTTCGTCGTAGACGCCGTTAGGGAGGTTTTGAGGATCCCCAAAAGCATAACGGAACCGACGCCAAAGATGGCCACGAACGTAGCCACAGATTATATCACCGCGGTGGGGAAGTTGGACGATCGATTGCTGATTCTCCTCGATTTAGATAAGGTTCTGTCGGCGCAGGAAAAAAAAGACCTTGAGATTGCAGCGTAGCATTTGCGTACTTGCGAGGGACCGGAAATTGTCAGAGCGGAACTCAGGATGGTGGTGAGAATTTTTATTAGGGCTTGTTAAAGGTATTCGGCCATCGGCGTGTCGCGTCTCTCTGCGAGTCGTCAAAAGGCAGGATGACGGTCCGGCATTAATAATTTTAGGTACTTGTATTTGTTCACCCAACGGTCAAAGGAGATCTACCATGAAGTTAACAAAGCTTGGATTCCGAACAAACCTTGTCTTGATCATGTCAGCCTTCATCATCGTGCCGGCCCTGGTTCTCGCGATAGTCTCATATAGGAGCTCCGTTACGGGCATGGAGACTCTTGTCGAATCGGACCTAGGCCCGGTCGCCCTTTTTGCACGGAACGTTGTGCAAACAAATCATGAACGGGGCGCTGATTCTATTGCACTGGCCAGAGATTTCATGAATCTCAAGATTGGTTTGACTGGCTACATCTATGCAATGGACAGCAAGGGTAACTTGAAGATCCATCCAACCATGGAAGGCGAAAACATTTACTCATACGATTTCGTACAGGAGATAACACGGCGTGCTGTTGCGTTGAAGACCGATGAAGTCGGATCAATACGCTACCAGTGGGCCAACAAGGACGGGAGAGAGACGGCACAGCGGGAACAAATTGCAGCATTTGCCTACTATCAGCCTCTCGATTTGATTGTCATTGCTGGCAGCTATGCCGATGAGTTCACGAACAACGCGAGCACGGGAATGGCGCAGTCGATTATTTTGGTCACGATCATTTCGATCGCCGTGTGCATACCCTTGATCTACATCCTATCGAAGAAACTTCTTGCTCCTCTGACGGAAATGGTCGGCCAGATGGACCAGGCCGATCTCAATACCAAACTTTCGTCTGACAGAGACGATGAGATCGGAAGCTTGCAGAGAGGATTCGATAAATTCGTAGACTCGATAAAAGAGACTCTTCAGCTGGTTTCGCAGGCATCAGACGCTGTGGCCTGTGCAAGCAGTGAGATCAGCAGCAGCACTGAAGAGATGGCAGCGGGTACGCAGGAACAAAGCAACCAGTCCGCGGAAGTTTCAAGCGCTGTGGAGGAAATGACGAAGACGATCATAGAAAACTCGAAGAACGCCGTTCAGACTGCGGAGACTGCGAAACGCGCACGAGGTGCGGCCGAACAGGGGGGAAAGGTTGTTGAGGCAACGGTGGCAGGAATGCATCTCATTGCCTCCGTTGTGAAGCAATCTGCAGACACGATCAAGGCTCTGGGGAATTCGAGCGACCAGATCGGGGAGATCATCGGCGTGATAGACGATATCGCAGACCAAACGAATTTACTCGCATTGAACGCGGCTATCGAGGCGGCGAGGGCCGGCGAGCAGGGACGGGGGTTTGCAGTCGTGGCAGATGAAGTAAGGAAATTGGCAGAGCGCACCACCAAGGCGACGAAAGAAATCGCGTCGATGATCAAAACGATACAGAACGACACGAAGGGTGCAGTCATATCGATGAACGAAGGGACAAAGCAAGTTGATGAGGGAATCAAGCTTGCGGAACGGGCAGGAATATCGCTGAAAGAGATCACGTACGTTTCGCAAACTGTAACGGATATGATCACGCAAATCGCCGCTGCCAGTGAACAGCAGTCTACAGCCAGCGAACAGATATCCAAGAATGTGGAAGCGATCACCTCGGTGACAGGACAAACGGCAAATGGAACGCAGCAGATTGCTCGAGCGGCTGAAGACCTGAACTCACTCACAGAAAATCTTCAAAAGATCTTGCGGAAATTCCGGCTCTCAGGTGAGGAAAAGTTTTCAAATCTTTCGCCGACAAGCCGGATGGCCGCAAAGCCAAATATGCCGAGATCGAAGTTTGGAGTGAGGGAAAACGGAAAGATCGTAGAAAATATTTAGCGAAAAACCAACGAAATTAGACCGAAGGAGAGAACTGCAGCAGCACCTGACCGCATACTTTGTCAGGCACGATCCAGCGGCACCGGGGACTTTTTGTTCCCTTCAGCTCGTCAACAGCTGAAGAGTGTAAAAGATGCAGCATTGAGACATGAACTGAGGGCGGGCAAAAAAAGGAGATGATTGAGATGGCAATACAAGTGACGAAAGTTGTGATCGTAGCACCGAATTTCGGTTCGGCGCTGCAGATTGCGATGTCCGAAAACCTCAAGAAGTGGCTCAAACCGGAGGAGATAGTCCGACGGTCTGTCACGGACGACGCGAGCGTGCAGAATGAACGATTGAAACAAGTGTTTGTCCAAACTAATGCCACTGCAATGATCGCGATAAGCGTGCGACCAGATCCGGATACGATTTCCTTCTACGCGGCTGCCGGCGTGCCCATTGTGCTGATAGACGAAGAGACAGCCGGTGTCTCTACCATTACCACGGACAATCTCATCGGCGGTCAAATAGCCGGAGAGTACCTGATAGCGAAAGGCCGGAAGAAGATCGCCGTTGTCTCCGGCAAAACTCAAGTACGGGGCGGCTACAACGCGGAACAACGGATCAAGGGATTCCAACAAGCTCTCGGCATTGGGAGGCTTTCCATAACGCCGGAAGGTCTGATCGAGGTGATACACTATTCCCGCGAGGACGGCATCTCCGTGATGCCAAAGCTCCTGGATATCGGCGCTGATGCCATCTTTTGCGCTGCGGGTGACATCTGCGCGACGGGGTTGCTTTCTGTCGCAAGAGAAAGACGAGTGCGGATACCAGACGACGTCGCGGTTGTGGGCTTCGATGATCTCCCCATAGCACGGTTGTCGAACCCCGAGCTCACGACCATCAGACAACCGTTGATGGAAATGGCGGAGGCAGCATACGATATGGCGGTTGTACACAGAGATGAGATTCTTCGTAAACCGCAGAGGGTTGTTTTCAAGCCTGAACTTGTGGTTCGTCAATCGGCATGAGATATTTGAAACATGAGGCTGCAAAGCAATATTAATAATTAGCTGGCATGAAGGGATACCTCAACCATGGCAACAAGCAAAGAAGCGATCTCCCGGTTTCAAAATTTTATGGAGAGCTTTACCGCCGCCGTCCAATTACGTTCACGAGCAGCAAAGAACGGATCGTTTATTGAGTATGTTTGTCTTTGTACTTCGGTTGTCGACGGCTTGCTTCGAACCGGCCTCATCGTTAAGCATCAACTGGATACAAACTCTCAGGATATCCTTGATGAATTGCTCGATCAACCCGGGGACGAAGATACTACGGCTGAGCGCACTATCTATCGACGGGCACTTCAGGAAGGCATCATTGACCAATCGTTGTTTATTGAATTGAACACCCTGCACGAAAAAAGAAACATTGTCGTCCATCAATACATCATTAGCGCGATGACTACCGACAAGGTGCTGGAAGTCGGAGCACAATACCGAAAAGCCCTCGACTGCGTCAGGCATCGCATACGAGAGATTGAAGATCTGCAAAATCGCCGGTCTATTGGCTTAAGACACGTTCGCGGGGATGTTCCTGATGCTGTTCGTTCAGTTGTTGAACAACAGGTCAATCAACTTGCCGACGACAAGAATGGAGATCCAACACCTTTAAAAGGATAGTAATGCCTTCACATCGGCCGTCTGGGGAGACGGCCGTCCTCCACTGGAATCAATCAGGTTTCGCTAAGAATGGTCTGCACGTCTCGAGGAAGTGCCGAGGCAAGGGTGTCGTTTGCCGTCGAGGAGGTAGCGTTTTCAATACCGAGACGCGTTGATGGGATGTCTGAAACAGGAATCCAAGTTCGTACCGGGTTGAATACTCCTCTCTTGAATATTCTTCTGCAATCCAATGTCGCAGTTTACGGCGCCGCCGACGGGGACTGTCACACCGGCCGCTACGTATTCATCCCTTCCGTCATAAGAGGCGTGATCTTCCGGGTCGGCATCACAGGACCCTGTCGTCTTTGTGGATTGGATATCAAGATGCAGAGTCGCAGCGTTCGTCTCCATCGATAACGGGAAGCAAATCTTTGCGCGGTTAACGTTTGGCTGCAGATTCTGTTCGCTTCCGCCAGAACGGGTTTCTCGGTAAATATTGTCGATTCAAGAGTCAAGATAAGGAGCCTGGCTTCCTGTTTCGCCGTAGCGGCTGGAATGGGAAAGGTTTTTCGAATCCAGCGGCGCAAATGGGTTTCCTCCGCTGATACTCGATACCGATTCCCCGTCAAAGAAGAGGCCGAGAGGATCCTGAGCAACTACTTCAGTCCGGATGCCGAAAAAGAGAACTGCGGCGACGATACACAGTAGCGCGCGCATTTAGTCTCATCCGGAAATAATGACGCTAGATGACCAGGTCGAGGCGTTGATTTCAAACATCTGTTTCAACCCTGAATTGGTCATGCCGGGGAGAAAGCCGTTGAATGTCGGGTCCGGAAAAACCCAGGTATCGAATGATGACGCTTGCCACGTTAGGACGGCATCATACGTTCCCGAAGAATTCGGCCTTGACGAAGCTGTATATGCGGGGAGCTTTGCCTTTACGTCTGTGATGGGGTTTAGAAATAGACTGCCTACGTTTGCTGTGGCACCGCCAATCGAGTACGGGCCTGATAAGAATGCCGTCAACGAATCCACGTCCTGGATAGCTGATTGAACTTGGCTCTGGTCCTGCGGATTGTAGACGATGACATCAGTTTCCGGGTGGGGTGTTTCGTGCATGAGGAACGTCAGTCCGTTTCTGATGCTCGTTGCCATGGCAAGATAGTTCGTGCGAGTGTCTTTCATCCGCTGCACGCCGTTTGTCCGGAGGGTGAGGAAGGGCGACGAGGGCTGCCAGGCCTGAGTTACCGATGAAGCAGTAGAGGAATTGTAATCGATATTGTATGCGACGAACAGCGACCCGTCAGCATCAAAGAACTGAAACACCGCGAGCAAAAGATAAATCTCTGTAAGATCGATACGGTAGGTCGGGCCGTTGTTGACTCCCATTAGCTGCGGCGTGATGAGAAATTGATAGCAGGGTGTATTTGTCACCTGCTGGAGATGGACGATAGCGTTTGCAAGGACGGGGAGGATGTTTGTCTCTACGATAGCTTGGTCATGACTCGGGAGTTGGCCGGCCTGCGATTTAGCGAGCACTGTATGAAGGGCGAGCGAAGGTTGGTTCGCCAGGCGTATCTTGCCAAGTACGTCCGAGGTTATCGGTCGCGTGAATTGTTGAACTCCGCCGCTTTTAAGGATTGAAAGCATGGCGTTCGCGGAGAATCCTACTTCTCCCGACTGCTGAAGTTTTGCAACCGTCGGGTCTGAGAAGAGGGTCAACACTTCGGTCAGTGCAAAGCCAAAATGTGCATCAAGATTGCCGGGGTCCTGATCTAACGCCTGGCTATAAAGGATGTTCGCCGACGAGAGATCAAAAGCCGCGGTGTCCGATGGCAATGTTGCGATAAGTGCAACGCGGGGTATCAGTATTTCACTTGCGGCAGTGACGAGCTGAGCTGCTTTTGCAGGGTCAGTTGAAGTCTTCGGTGATGTGCTATTTGACTTACATCCTGATGAAAACATAGTAGCACCGGCGACGACGAATAGAACAGCGAAGAAATTGGGAATTTTCATGGATGACCTCCTGGTCGAAAGTAAGACTCTCTGAAGGTGGGATCCTCAGTGTCCCTGTGAAAATGATTTTGATTGTAACCTCAAAGGGGAGATCCCATTTCTATTGCGCACTTAACTCCGCGCCCTTGACCATAGTTCCCGGCTATGATTTGGTGGTAGGGCTTCACCGGTATGATAACAATTTCCTATTGAGATTGCAATGTGCATCTCTGGATTGCATCAGGGAGGTCAATATGTCGCCTCTAAAGCAGGATAATAGCCCGACGCTCGGGAACTTATTCAATCCATCAAATGAGTTGGCGCTCAAACTCGCGCTATTATTTTTATATTTATTTTCGCGGTTCGGTTGCAAATGTATTTGAATAGCGATAAATTAATACAGAAATAACCTCACATCGCACGCAGAGGAACTTTCTAGGGGTCTGCAGTTAATCCCGCGGGAGCTCACCAGTTTTGCGGCTTAATAATATGAAAGCGCATAATTCTCCCAATCTCATGCTTATACACTCTCATGGAGTTTTGGTATTCGTAAAGCTGAAGGCCTGGTGAAGTTTTTTTTGTGGCTTCAGCCATAAAATCCCGGCACGACGAAGACACGTATCTTCTACTGATATCACATCCGACAACATGGACGAAGCACACACCGAGCGGCCGGGAATCATGCCGCGAGAGCCGAGAATTCCAAAAGAGAAATGATGAAATTTGTATTTGTACTGATCGTGACCTCCCTTTTCAGTCTACGGAGTTTCTGCCAATCTACTGAAACCGTTCAACAATCAGCCAATCGACAAAAACAGGTTGTCGATGCGTACGTGTACGCATGGAACTCCGGCCAATTAGACACATTGAATATCGTTTGCGATTCCAATGTAGTTCGTTATGATGGGATTGCTCCCGGTTATCAATACCGAGGCTTATCCGTCGTGAAACGTCTCATTTCGGGTTACCGGACAATGTTTCCCGATTTTACATTGCTGACTGAAGAAGAATACTATGTAGGTGATCGGGCAATCTTGCGTTGGATGGTATCAGGAACCCACACCGGACCGGGGTTCTTATCCCCAACGGGACGAACCTTCAAATTGAGCGGAATGAGTATACTTCGATTTAAGAATGGACGTCTCTATGAAGATAAAAGCGAGAGTGACGGCCTGTATTTTATGGAACAACTTGGTTACAGTTTGGAACCCCCGAAGAACTGATTCTTCTATGTTCGTTTTGGGGCCGTATTATTAAACCCTGTTCGCGTTGCCGATAAAGAAAGAAACGAATTTTCAATTTATTAGGTTATGAAAAAGTTATTGAGTGGAGCAAGATTCAGAACCGCAATACCGGTGGACTCACGAACGATCGGCTTAGGCATAGTGCTCCTCTTCGGCGTTCTTATTGTCGCTTATGGGTTCTTTCGAGACATCTCTGCAGCAATGGACCTTGGGATCGTAATTACTGGGACAACGAGTTGGATGATCCTCACGCTCGCCCTCACGAGCGGAAGAAATCATCACTATGTGAGACGGGTGAGATGACCTTACACCAGTTTTGAACGCTTCTGCGGTTTGTTAGACCGATTGCGAAGTTCAGCAGAATCTTTGTCTAAGGCTGGTTGTCGGCATTATAGTCGTCGTACGCTCACCATGTTCATTACCTCCCCTCTGCATACCGTTGTGAGAATTTTCTAATATCCGGCTAAGCACCATTGTGCAACTAAGTGCGGATATTTGACCAGCATTTCAAACGGAGCCCCAGCCCCGGACATCCCACCGTTTGGTCCAGGAATTATTTTTTCACAGATCCCGCAGAGCGAGAATACAACCGCAACTAGAAACGCGAATCCGCCCCATCAATATACCTTCCTGTTGGCATAAATATTGACGATATTATAGTGGATTGAGGCCAGTGGTGTGCCCGTCCTGATTTCCTTCAAGGAGAAATTCCCAGTGAGTTCACAGTTTGCGGCATCTGCATTCCGAATGGCAGCCCGAGCGGGCGCCTGCATTCTGCCGTTCATTCTTGTTGTCTGCATGCGAGCATTTCCGCGTGGCCTGGATTCGGCTGGCAGTGCAAGACAAAAGGGAATTCCACAAAAATTTCTTACTCGTTTTTCTGTTCGCTCGTGGTCTATTGCAGATGGTTTGCCGCAGGGTACCGTTCGATCAATTATCCAAACGAGAGATGGCTTTATCTGGTTCGGAACTGAAGAGGGCCTGGTTCGATATGACGGCGCACGGTTCACTGTGTTTGACAGGGAAAACACGCCCGCCATTCCGCACAACAACGTAACCTCTCTCATTGAACTTGATGACGGTTCCCTTCTCATCGGTACGTTCGAAGGAATGACGCAGCTGAAGGACGGTCAATTTTCTGCAGGCGCTCAGATTTTAGCGAAGACTCGGATCCAAACCTTATTCAAAGATCGACGCGGCGGGGCATGGATAGGGACTGCGGATAATGGAATCTACAGTATCGTGGATGGCAAATTTCGACATTATACTGTCACTGAAGGTCTTTCCAGCAATTCTGTCTCCTCCTTCGCTGAAGACTTTGAAGGAACCATATGGATAGGGACGAATGCCGGGGTCAATCGCATGATGAACGACCGATCTGCTTTTTTGAAGAAGCCTCAAGGTCTTCCGAGCGAGGATATAACAGCCCTCTGTGTTGGTCGTGATAGTTCGATCTGGGTCGGGACACCAAAAGGCTTGGTGAAGTTTCGCGGCGGCACTCTCAAAATCTATGGGAAAGCCGAAGGTCTGTCCGACAACTCTGTTCAATGTATTGCGCAAGATCCAAAAGGTGATTTGTGGATTGGGACGGAGTTCGGCGGAATAAATCGACTTTCAGGCGGAAAGTTTACAGCAGTCGGAACAAAAGACGGACTTTCAAGCAATTTCGTTTTTTCCGTCATGAATGACCGCGAGGGCAATGTGTGGGTTGGGACCTCCAGCGACGGGATCAATCGTCTTTGGGAGGGAAATTTTGCACACATGGCCGGTCAAAACGGGAGTGACGAGGAGAACTCGGATGCGATATACCAATCGCGGGAAGGAAGCGTATGGATCGGCACTATTGGCTGGGGGGCGATCCACGTTCTGTCAAATAGGTTCGATGTGTTCAATACAAAAAACGGCTTACCCGCCAATTTGATTCGCGCGATTGTTCAGGATAAAGACGATGCAGTATGGCTTGCTACGAGTTCTGGCGTTGTGCGTTTCAAGGATGGCAAATTCAAAACCTTCACGGGAAAGAATGGACCGGCTTATGACGATGTGAGAGCGCTTCTTCCGCTTCCCGACGGATCGATGTGGATCGGGACAGCTCATGGTACTCTGAGTGAATTCAAAAATGGAACTATTACGTCGGTGGGGAATCTGAACCTGTCGAATACTATGATTCGAACGCTCTATCGCGATAGTAGCGGGAGCATCTGGATAGGTCACAACGGAGGGATGATCCGCTGGAAGAAAAATGAAGTTACAGCATTTAATGTTTCAGAAGGATGTCCGACCGAGCCCGTCTACGCTTTCCATGAAGACAAGGACGGCACCATGTGGATTGGAACGTATGGAGGAGGACTCTACCGATATAAGAACCAATCGTTCTCGCACATCTCCAGCAAATCGGGATTGTTTAATGATGCGGTATTTCAAATTCTGGAGGACGACGACCGTAATCTCTGGATGAGCTGCAACAAAGGTATCTACCGGGCCAGCATAGAAGATCTAAACGAGTTTGCGGACGGCAAAAAATCCTCTGTCCGCTGTATGTCATTCGGCATTTCGGACGGCATGATAACGAGCGAGTGCAACGGCAATGCCCAGCCTGCTGGATCAAAAACTGCCGACGGGAGACTTATCTTCCCAACCACGAAAGGCATTGTTGTGATTGACCCCGGCGCATTGATGACGAACTCGATCCCTCCTCCAGTGGTTATTGAAGAGGCCATGATTGACAGGAAATCGTATGTTCCAACGCTGCACGCATCAGCGCCGGCCGGGAAGGGGGAAGTAGAATTCCAGTATGCCGGCCTGAGCTACACCGCTTCGGAAAAAGTGCAGTTCAAATATAAGCTTGTTGGTTACGACGACGTCTGGAAGGAAACGAGTTCCCGGCGTACGGCGTTGTATACGAATATTCCCCCCGGCCAATACAATTTTAGAGTCATCGCGTGCAATAACGACGGCGTATGGAATCTTGAAGGCGCTTCCTTTGATTTTACTCTTGCTCCTCACTTCTACCAGGCTCGCTGGTTCTACGTGTTGATCTCTGTCATCTTGTTCGGGTTCATGTTTGGAATCTATCGCGCCAGAGTGTGGCAGCTTCTTCAACGAGAAAAAATTCTCAAAGAACGGGTCGAAGATTCACTGGCAAAAATCAAGGTCCTGGGCGGATTGATTCCGATCTGCGCTAGCTGCAAAAAAATTAGGGATGATTCGGGTTACTGGAACCTTCTGGAAGCATATCTCTCAACGCATTCTGAGGCCAAGCTTTCGCACAGTCTCTGCCCGGATTGCGCCACAAGGCTGTATCCTGATATTTTTCCAAAAAAGGATGAAAACCAATAATGCTGACGCAGCCAGCTTCAATGCCTATCATGACCATGATCAAATGTGTTGATGCCTCAAGGCAGGAGACTACGTTTCAGATCCGTCCTCGTGCAAATATGTCAGCGTGTTCTAGCGGTACCAATAATTGATATTAGAGGTTTCCCGCAAACTTCTGCACATTCCCTCAATTTTGAGTATTCGGAGGTCTGAATCCTCCGGATATCGTCGAATTTGTTGGTTTGCCTGGCACAATTTACCCCTTTTCGCGAGAGTAACCTTCCTTTCTTCTTCAGCTGTTGCAAATCGCCCAAAATACCCAGTTTCTCCTTGACAAATCTAAATTTTCTGTTATATTAAGGCCAATTAGACGATAGTTTGCAAGAAGTATTTAAATTGATTGCGATAATTACTTCTATAATGTAATGCTGGTTTTTGGGATCGCGCTGTGGGTAGTAATCAAAATTCCCTTCCAATCACAATGAGCAGACAAACACCATGCAATCTCGGCAAAATCATCTTCCTGTAATTGCTTTTATCGTTTTTTCAACTGTTTTGCTCTCCTTCGCAGCCAAAGCCCAACAACAATCACAAAGCCAAGAGCCTCAACCCTCTGTAGCAAAAATCCCGTCGACGGAAAACTCGAAACTCATTTCAATCTTTCCAAAATTCGACATTGCTTTGGATACTGCTCTGTCAGCGATGACGCCGATGTTAAAAGAAGTCAGTCCAAGCATCAGGACATTGTTGTTGTACAAGACGAAAGTCCGTTGGCCCTTCAAGGAAGAGTTGACATATTCGGAGATTCAGTTTCTATCGAGTTATTTCGAGGGGAAATTGAAGAACGCGTTGACGAAAGACCGGAGATTTGCTGCCGTGGGCGCACAGGATCTTAAGACACTGTCGTTCAAAGCCACGGACAGCACTCTTCAGGTGAAGAACACATACACGGAAGATGAGATACGCACGTATGCGAAGGCGCACAATGTCGACGGTATTGTTTCCACCGATGTTTTGGTTTCGTCGAACCAAATTATTATGTTTCTGAACATAAACGACCTCAATGGGATCACGGTATGGAGCAAAGAACTGAAGGCGGAGTATCGCATTCTGCCGACCGATCCCGGGTCTGAGCTTGCAGCAGAATATGCACTCAAAAGGAAGACAGGTCTCATCGAGAATTATCTCACCGTTGGTTTCAACCTCGGCAATTCCTACACTTTTGGGGTCAAAGATTCCGGCAATTCGGTTGGATATTATTCCATTGGTTACCGCCTGAACGAGATGGCGACGATCATGAATTTTTTGAAGTTCTATATTGATTCACGGTTGATTGGAACATCGAAGTTCGGATTGATGGGGATCATTGTCATGCCCGGACTTTCATTTGAAATCATAGGAAATGATCAGGTAGGTCCCGGAATCCTCATGCTCGACCTTGCCGGCGGGTTCGATGTCTCCTTCAAGAACAGCGGACTTCCAGAGTCGTACTATGCCGGGTTGTCACTGCGATTGAGCAGAAATGTTGGGTTGACCGGTTTCTACAACGGTATTGCCATCAGCAAGAGTTTTGACCGCTCCGACATTGCGGGACCGCTCTACGGTCTGCAAGTGAATTTCGTTCTGTAACGAACACGAAAATAAGGACTGTCTATGAAAAGAGTGTTAATCGCAGCGCTGTTTAGCTTTGGAATTTTATCTTTGACATTCGGTCAGGAGAACCTGACGGTGCAGGGAGACTCGGCGTCGAAAAGTCAACTGAAAGCTCAATCGGCGTATCAGAAGGAATCGGCGCCGTCGAAGGAGAGTGGAACGCCGTCTGCGCCCGCCTCCGTGAAATTGACTACCCCAACGCTGAACATGGATGTACTGCTTGACCTCTACAACAAAGACATTGATTTCACTATTGATTATTCCGGGCAGGCATTGAAGAAGAATGCGCAAGGCGCTAATGAAGAGGAAGAGCAGCCGAAGCGAACTGCAAGTCAAAAGAAACATGACCGCGATGAGACCGATGAGCTGTTGAAACCGAAGGAAGAGGACTTGGCCTCGGACATCAAGGATATTGTCGACACGTCCAAAGTGCGGAAGAAGCAGCCGGGACAAGGGACATATACAAAGGATGACGCCGACTATAATAGGGCATTGAATAGTCTTCAGACAGCGCAAAGCCTTTTTTCTGAGCGGCGTTACACTCAGGCGCTTGCCGAAATCAACAAGTCGGTGGATGCTGCGCCCAACATGGCTCTCGCATATGCAGTTCGAGGGTCGATCTATTACATGTTACGTCAGTTCCCAGATGCAAAACTTAGCTGGGAAAAAGCTCTCGAACTTGATCCGTCGATGGACAATGTGCGGGCGATACTTTATCGAATGTAATTAACCGAAAGGCTCAGTATGAATTCAACTTTTATCGGGTATGTTCTCTTTGGGATCGCGGCGTATGTTCTGCTGATCATCGGCGCTCAATCTGAAACCGTCGATGCGCTGCAAAAAGGGTATGTCCCGGATTCGCTTATTCACTATGTACACATACCCGGTATTATTTTTGTATTTCTCGGCGTCAGCTCTTCGATGCTCATCAGCTATAATTTCAGGGAATTGTTCGGTTCGGTGCGCTCCCTGTATTTTGTCTACATCAGGAATAAGATCAATTTCGCGACGTATCTGGAAACGATAAAAGACATCGCACAATATTCCAACACGCACGATATCGAATCCCTGGAGGACTACGCGAATCAAATCAAGTACCCGTTCCTTCGCGACGGGGTTCTCATGCTGGTCAACGGTTACAAGCGGGAAGAGATTAAGGACATCCTCGAATCGCGTATCGAGAATGAAGCCCAGCGGGAATCGACGGACGTTAATATTTTCAGGGCTGCGGCGCGCTACTCGCCGGGGTACGGTATGTTGGGCACGACTGTCGGCTTGATCCAGATGTTCTCCACCAAGATCGATGCCGCCGCTGGGTTCGGGCCTATCCTCCAGGCGCTTGCGGTGGCGTTTACGACGACGCTGTATGGCCTCTTCCTTTCGAACTTTATCTTCGCTCCGTTCGCTGACAAGATAGAGAAACGGACAGACGAAGAAGCCCTACTCAAGGGAATGATCATCGAAGGGTTGTGCCTGATCAAAGACAAGAGGCATCCCGTGTTTATACAGGATAAACTTTCGTCATACATTCCACAGAGCCGTGCGCTTTCTGTTCCAGCTGTTTCCCAGCTTTCACCCGAGAGCGGAGGGTAGCCGACATGAGGAAACGAGAGAAACGAAGAACGGACGAGCAGCACTGGCAGGTCAGCTATATAGACTTGCTCACTGCCATGCTTGCATCGTTCACGTTGTTGCTGTCGCTTTCGATCCCCGACCAGTCAAAACTGGACAGTCTTGCATCCTCGGTGACCGAAGCAGCGAAGCAGCAGGCGAACCTTGGGACCCTTTCGAAGGAGTTGCTGACAACGATAGAAAAGAATTCTTCGTTGAAGGGACAGGTGAACGTCGTTATGACAGACGCGGGCATTGAACTGCGTTTCGGAAGCAATCTTCTCTTCCCGCCGGGAAAGGCCGCATTGCGTCCGGAAGGATATGACGCCATCTTCAGCATCGGCAAAATACTGGGATATTTTGTCAAAGCGCGAAATGCCTTCATTTCGGTCGAAGGACACACCGACGATACGCCTCTCCGGAGCACGGTGGACTTTCGCTCTAACTGGGAGTTATCGTCTGCCCGTGCGACCGAGGTTGTACATTACCTCCAGGACACGGTTTCGATCGAAGGAAAACGATTGTCGAGCACCGGCTTCGCCGACGCCCGTCCGCAAAACAAGGAAAAAGACCCTCTCACCGGCCAATTCACGGAAAAGGCGCGAAACGATAATCGACGCGTCGTTATACGGATTTATTACCACAGTGATGTCTAGCGATTGAAATTGTTATCTCAAACATTTTCGGATCAAACATGAAAACTCGATTAACAAGAATCATCGTGCTGCTCGTTGTGGTATTGCAGGCGAAGCTTTTTGCCGTTGACCTGGAGCTTGAGAAGAAAAAAATGGAGCGTGACCTGGAAGACCGCATCTCGATGGAGATTCGCCGCTATTTTTCCGACCTCAATTTCCTCGTGACTGCAGACGTGACGCTTGTAGACTTGAGTGCGCCGGCAAAAAAAGATAAAGGGGATAACAGGGATTTTCTGCTCCCTGGAGTATCGGGTTTCCAATCGCAGACTCAGACATCGGACGAAACGGAGAAGCCGCAGATAGGCATTGAGTCGATCGTCATAAAGATGCTGATCGATAAAAATCGGACGCCCGAAGAACGAGACCTTTTGACGAATATCGCTTTTTATACCGGCAAGCTGAATAAAGTCCGGGGCGACCGGGTGGATCTGCAGGAGATGTCGTTCCCGGCGAGTACGCTCCAGATACAACGAGAGCAGCAAAAGGCGGAACAGGAAAAACAAATCCAGGAACTCGAGAAGGAAAGACAGGAAGCCGAAGCGCGCGCCGCACAGAAGCCGGGAAACGACCTCACGCCGGCGAAGACGCAGGATGCGTTCCTGAATCCGACAACGATGCTGCTGATCGCTTTGGGCATTTTGATTCTGATCCTTATTATTGTGCTGTTGTCGAGAGGAAAGAAGGAATCAGGGGCGGAGCCTCAAATGCTGGTTCAACAGCCCGTGCAGGGAGAAGAGGCTCAGGTCGTTTCCGCGCAGCAGGCGATGGCAGATTCAAACGCAGAATATCAGGAAGCCATAGAGGTCGATAAAGTGCGCTCGAATCTCATCGTGACGTGCGCCGGCGAATCCGATCTGACGTCGCATGTGATCAGAGATTTGATTTCGGACTCGAATCAAAAAGAAAGACTCACGGTGATCATCGGGCAGCTCGGCAACAATGTCCTGCAGGTGATGCGCGACCACTTTTCAATTGAAGAGATGAAAGCACTCCAATCCCTCACGCTGGAAAAACAGGAGAGGACTCCGGCAGAGACGAGGGAAGCACTGACGTATTTTCAGAATCAGCTTGCCGTAAAAAGATTTTCGGAAGCGGGAAATTCGAAACAAAATCCTTTCGCCTTCCTCGAAAGATTATCTGAGCCCCAGCTTTATTTGTTGATGAAAGATGAACCCCCCGGCATTATCGCAATTATCTTGTCACAACTGACGACGCCGATAGCGAGCTCAATGCTGAAGAACCTCCCTTCGATGCAGCAGGGCGAAGTGGCGCTTGAGCTGGGAAAACTGCGGCGTCTCACGTCGGACACATATGTTTCGGTCGCCAAGCAGCTTGCCGCGAAGGCCTCGACGATCCCGGTGATCAACAACGTCCAGGTACAGGGCACAGACCTGTTGCTGGATATCTTCGACAACATCGACGAAACGTCCGAATCTTCGATCATCGAGTTTATCAAGGTCGTGAACCTTGACCTCTACCGTGAGATCACGAGCCAGCGGGTTTCGTTCAACGCAATCAGCCAATTGGATGAGCGCATGCTTCGCCAGATCGTCAAAGATATTTCGGGCGACGAGATCGCAATCGCGCTAAAGAATGCACCTCCAGATATCTCAGAACGGTTCCTCTCGGTGCTCCCCTCAAAATCGAGGATTATCCTGGAAGACAGACTGACGTCGATGAAAGCTGTTTCGCCCGACGATGAACTGAAGGCTCGCAGACGTATAACGAGAATGGTGCGCCAATACATCAAAGCAGGCGGCGTCCAGACTTCTTCTGCGCTTGAAACGGGAGAAGAGCCGGAAGAGGCTCAGATTCAATGAAATAAGCATTTTCGGATACTTGTGAGGAGCACTTGATGAGGGTGCTCCTCTTTTTTTGGGAAATTATTTTAGCTTGAAGGCTGTTAAACCTATTAACAATGGATGAGATCGCGACATATCCGCCGAAAGAAATTTGCCGGCTTCCACTGCAGGAATACTATGAGCGGTCAAACGTCCTGTTGCGGCAACGGGATGGCTGGTTGCAGCCGATACGCTTTCATTCCGTCCGCGACGAGGTCCGCCTTCTTGAAACGGGAAGCGCTCTTGTCGATTTCTCCGGCCACGGACTCCTTCGCCTGGACGGCAGTGATGCCGCCGATTTTTTGAACAGGATTTCATCCAATGATTTCAGAAAGTTTCTGCCCGGCGACTCGGTGCAGACTGTATTGACAACGGAGAAGGGGAGAGTGGTCGATTCGGTCGTCGCGCTCCACATGAGCGATCACATCCTGCTGATCGCAAGCCCGAACGCGCAGTTATCCGTAATGCAATGGATCGAGAAATTCATTATCGCAGAAGACCTGAGAGTCAACGACGAAACGGGACGACATATTATTTTTGCCGTGATTCATCCAGACGATTTTTTGGAGAAACTCGGTGTCCGGGTATTCCGTTCGAACTATTATGACGTGGATGCCCTCTTCTCTATATCGGATGCCGACGTGAGTTTTCCGGATCATCTCAGTCCTTACATGGACGCCCAGGTTGGGTATGACGCTTTTGAACTCTTTAAGATCCGGCGCGGAATTCCGCAGTACTCGCGGGAAATCATGGCTGAATGCAACCCCCTTGAATTGAATTTTCGGACCCAAATTAGTTTCACGAAAGGCTGCTACATTGGACAGGAAGTTGTAGCGCGGCTCGACACCTACAAGAAGATTCAGCGAACGCTCTGCAGTTTCCGTGGAGACGGGCGTCTTGTTCATTCCGGAGGAGGACCAATCGCATGCGACGGAAAAGACATCGGCATCATCACAAACGTTGCTCATGACGCCAATGATGACGGCTCGTTCGCGGGACTCGGAGTGGTCAGAAAAGAGTTTGCACGGCTTCACGCTCAATATGTCAGCGGCGAGAGTGCGGTTCCGATCATAATCGACCGGGTCTTTAATCAGGAAGATAATATGCATGGAAACAATAGCGGTACTCGCTGAAGGCAAGAAGGAGCGGTACGAGGAATTGCTCCCTCAACTTGCGGCCCTCGTTGCCGGTGAAGATGACCTTGTCGCAGACATGGCGAACGTCAGCGCCGCACTAAAATCTGCGTTTCTGCAATATTCGTGGGTTGGCTTCTATCGCATCGAAGAAGGTGAGTTGATTCTTGGTCCGTTTCAAGGTAAGGTCGCCTGCGTTCGTATCGCCGTCGGAAAGGGCGTATGCGGAAAGGCGGCAAAAGAGCGAAGGACAATCATCGTTCCGGACGTCGATGCTTTTCCGGGACATATTGCGTGCGACCCCGGCTCAAGGTCGGAAATAGTGGTACCGTTGAAGTATGGCGGGGATTGTTTTGGCGTATTGGACGTAGACAGTGCCGAGCTAAATTCATTCGATGAGATAGACGGGATGTATTTAGAAAAAATTGCTGAAATGATAGCAAGGATATTCCATCAATCATTAAGTGGGAAGTAGTTGACGGCAAGAAAGTACGAGCAACGCTTGCCTTTACGGGCATACAAGAACCCGCGTTTCCTTAACAGTAAGGATGCTCGTCCGATAAGAATTCTTTCGGAATTTTTGGAGCCATTGAGTCGCTTCAATTATTTCGGGGTCAAAGATATTATCGTCTTTTTCGGCTCAGCCCGCATACAATCTCCATCCGTTGCGCGGAAGAAGCTGTCCGGAACCATCTCAAAGCTGAAAAAAAAGAAAAGGAACGATTACAGGCAATCGGAGGAATACCGCAAAGCGAGGATCGCCGTTGAAATGTCTTCGTACTATAAGGACGCTGCGGAGCTTGCATTCCTTATGACAAGATGGTCGGCATCGCTGAAGGAGAAGAATCGCTTTGTTGTGGCTACCGGCGGAGGTCCCGGCATAATGGAGGCGGCGAATAAGGGAGCCTCACTCGCGGGGGGCCGATCGGTGGGACTGAACATTGGTCTGCCGCTTGAGCAATTTCCGAATAAATACATCTCGCCGGAATTGAACTTCGAGTTCCATTATTTCTTCATGCGGAAATACTGGTTCATGTACCTTGGGAAGGCGCTGGTGGCATTTCCCGGGGGTTTTGGGACCTTGGACGAACTTATGGAGTTGCTGACGCTGCTCCAGACGAAGAAAATCAAAAAGAAGATGACGGTGATTCTTTATGGTACGAAATTTTGGGAGCACATCTTGAATTTTAGTCAACTTAAGGACTATGGAATGATTGCCGAGGAGGATTTTAACTTGTTCAAATTTGCCGACACTCCTGGCGAAGCATTCAAACTCTTAAAGAACGGTCTTATGGAGAACTACCCTCAACGCAAACCCATCTGACTATGTTATGAAACAGATTAATAAGATAGATATAAATCGTTTAAAATCATTGATTTACCTCCTTGACGATGAAGACGATTCTATTTATTCAGTAGCCAAAGAACATCTTCTTCTGACGGGTGAGCAAGCATTGCCGGTACTGGAGAGTTGCTTGCAACCCGACGATTCCCTGATGCAGCAGCGGATACGTGAAGTTTATGAATCGATTTCTCTGGGCGCTTTCAAGGAGCAATTACGCGCATATTGCGAAAAGTACAAGGGCGATCTTGACCTGGAGGAGGGAGCATTCCTCATCGCAAAGCATGCCTATCCGAGCGTTGATATGCACATCTATTCCGACTTATTGAATTTCTTTGCAAGTGAATTTCAATCGCACCTGGACCCGTCCGATCCAGGTGAGGAGATTGCTGCAAAGATCGGCAGTTACTTCTCCGCTGAAAAGGGATTTACGGGAAATGAATCCGACTACTACGATACGGATAATCACTTTCTGAACAAAGTTATTGAAACAAAACAGGGAGTACCGATCACTCTGTCCGTGATCTATATGCTCGTGTTGCGCAGGCTGAATTTCCCGGTCCAGGGTATTGGGATGCCCGGACATTTCATTCTGCGGTATGATTTCGGCCAGAGATCGTTGTTTGCCGATCCCTTCAATGGCGGAATAGTTCTCTCCGTGGACGATTGTAAGAATTCTCTGAAAAAACTAGGCTATGCATTTAAGAATGAATATCTTGAGCCAGTTTCCAATAGGCAAATTCTCGAAAGAATGATGAGAAATTTGGTACTGGTATTCGAAAAGAAAGGTCAGCAGTTGAAAATGCAGTCGATGCTGCAATGTATTGATATTCTGAATAGGAATGTTTAGATTCTATTAAGGGGGTGAATGGTTTCGACGGGGTAGAAGATGGTTAGACATAAGCATACCGTGCTCTCCGAGTTGCACGATAATAAAACGGAACCAACTTAAGTGCAGACTACAACTACGCACTCGCTGCTTAATTAATAGTTAAGCGACGCATCTTCATGATGCTCTACCTGACTAGTGTCATGCAAGGTGTCGACTTCAGTCGGGCGTGCTAATATCAATGCTGGAGCGGTATTAGTGAATCTGTATCCCAGATAGCTTTGGGAGTGTTGAGTTCATCCATCACCCCGCGGCGAATGCACACGAGATGAACTGAGTATGGAGAAAGTCTAATGGTCATCACTTCGGACCGGGGTTCGAATCCCCGCACCTCCACAATAGCCATGTTTATTTTTCAGGTATGATGAAACGGGACGATCAGCGCTGCATCGAGTTCACGAAGATGTCCGGAGCAGGAAACGACTTTGTAGTGCTCGATAACCGCAAAGGCGTGGTGACGGATCCGGCCGCCTTTGCTCGCGAGCTCTGCGATCGCCGCAAGGGAATCGGAGCGGACGGCTTATTGCTTCTCGAAGCAAGCGATAGGGCTGATTTCTTGATGCGGTATTACAATTCGGATGGAAGCTTTGGAGGCATGTGCGGAAATGGCGGGCGTTGTATCAGCCGCTATGCTTACACCAGGCAAATTGTGAACCAGACGGAGATCCGGTTTGAGGCGCTGGAGCATATTTACAATGCTTCTATCATCCGTGATGTTGTCAAACTGATGATGAAAAATCCCTCGGATTTTCGGATCGATCAGAGAATCGAGGTTTCTCAATCGCATGTCCGGTTCCATTTTGTAAATTCCGGATCGCCGCATTGTGTGATCTTTCTTGATGAGAACCCCGGGTTGGTTGCGCCCCTTGCTGAAATTGATGTTTTCGGTGTTGGAAGGCAGATTAGAAATCATGAATATTTTCTTCCTGATGGCACGAACGTGAATTTTGTCGAGAAATTAGGAGCAAACGGCTTCTCTGTAAGAACATATGAAAGGGGGGTTGAAGAAGAAACTCTGGCATGCGGAACTGGCTCGGTCGCTGTCGCTCTGATCGCAAATCGTGTGAGAGAGTCTGCTTCGCCAGTCTCACTGAAGGTC
>Ga0265319_1000208_pt1 | contig 44535 bp, 41 predicted proteins | sample 4824metaG_FD_192443 | JGI IMG/M metagenome (GOLD analysis project Ga0265319, IMG submission 192443) | Rhizosphere microbial communities from Carex aquatilis grown in University of Washington, Seatle, WA, United States - 4-8-24 metaG | ecosystem: Host-associated > Plants > Roots > Rhizosphere >...
CGAGCGCGAGTGGTCGGTCACGAGCATGATCGAGGCGCGGTCGACCGGCACCGCGACCGTCCGCTGCGGCTTCGCGAGCGCGAGCGCGAGCACGGCGATCGATGCGAGCAGCAGCGCGATCGGCAGGTGGCGCCGCCATGGCGGCGACCCGCCGGCCGCCAGCGCGAGCGTCGCCGCCGCCGGGAAGCGGATCGCGTATCTCCGCGTCCGCCGCCGCGAGGCGACGTGCAGCGCGAGCGCCAGCGGCACGAGCGCCAGCGCGAGCAGGAACACGGGTGACGCGAAGCTCATCGCAACCGCTTCCCCAGCTCACCGAGCCAGTCGCCGGCGGTCGACAGCGCGACGTGCTCGACCTCGAGCCGGCGCAGCTCGCGCGTCACCTGTGCGCGGCGCTCGGCCTCGAGCGCGGCGAAGCGCTCGCGCACGCGCCGTGCGGACGTGTCGACCTCCACGCGCGCGCCCGTCTCCGGGTCCACGAGCGACAGCCGGCCGACGGCGGGGATCGACGCCTCGCGCGGGTCGCCGACCTCGATCGCCATCACGGAGTGGCGGGCGCGCAGCGCGCCCAGCGGCCGCGTCCAGTCGTCCTGGTCGCGGAAGTCGGAGATCAGCACGACGAGCCCGGCCTGCGTCGCGACCTTGCCGGTGCGCCGCAGCGCGTCCGCCAGCGCGTGGCGATCCGGCCGCCCGTCCGGCGCGCAGCCCTCGGCCAGCGCGCGCCGCAGCGCGATCACGCCCGGCTTGGAGGCGCGCGGCGGCACGAGCCGCGGGCGCCCGGCGCCGAAGGTCATCAGCGCGACGCGGCCCGCGCGGCGCACCGCGAGGCGCCCGAGCACGAGCGCGGCGCCCTCGGCGACGTCCCACTTCAGGCGGTCGGCCGTGCCGAACGCCATCGACGGCGAGGCGTCGACGACGATCCACGTCGTCAGCGTGCGCTCGGGCACGTGCAGGCGCACGTGCGGCACCCCGGTGCGCGCGGTCGCGGCCGCGTCGATCTGGCGCACGTCGTCGCCGACCTCGTAGGGCCGCAGCTGTGCCAGCTCCGTGCCGGCGCCGAGCCCGGCGGCGCGCCGGTCGCCCGGCAGCGCCCCGGCGGCGCGCCGCGCGATCGTGAGGTCGAGCCCCGCGATCAGCCCGTGCGGCAGCGGCCCGGGCCCTTGGCGTGCGGCGGGTGGACGCAGCGCGCTCATCGTCAGGCGGCGCTCGTCCGCCGTGCGTGGAGGTGGTCGGCCGGCGGCTCCTCGACGGTCGCGAGCACGCGCTCGAGCAGCTCGTCGGCGCTCACGTCCTCGGTCAGCGCGTCGTAGGACAGCACGAGCCGGTGGCGCAGCACGTCGTGTGCGAGGTCGCGCACGTCGGCGACGGCGACGTAGCCGCGGCCGCGCAGGAGCGCCAGCGCGCGCGCCGCCTGCACGAGCCCGATCGGCCCGCGCGGCGAGGCGCCGAACTCGATGAAGGAGGCGACGTCCTCGAGCCCGTAGCGCTCCGGCCGCCGCGTCGCGTCCGCCAGCGCGACCGCGTAGGCGATCACCTCGCGGTCGACCAGCACCGCCGCGGTCGCCGCTCTGAAGCGGTCGAGCTCCTCCAGCGTCAGCCGCTCGCGGATCTGTGCGGCCGCGCCGAGCGAGCGGTCCACGACCGCCGCCTCCTCGCCCATCGACGGGTAGTCGACGACGACCTTCATCAGGAAGCGGTCGAGCTGCGCCTCGGGCAGTGGGTAGGTGCCCTCCGACTCGATCGGGTTCTGCGTCGCCAGCACGAGGAACGGATGGGGGACCGGGAACGTCTCGCCGCCGATCGTCACCTGCTGCTCCTGCATCACCTCGAGCAGCGCCGACTGCACCTTCGCGGGCGCACGGTTGATCTCGTCGGCGAGCAGGAAGTTGCCGAAGACCGGGCCCAGCTCTGTCTCGAATCTGCCGGTGTCGGGGCGGTAGACGCGCGTGCCGACGAGGTCGGCCGGCACGAGGTCGGGCGTGAACTGGATGCGCGTGAAGGAGCCGCCGAGCACCTGCGCGAGCGTCTTGACGGTCAGCGTCTTGGCGAGGCCGGGAACGCCCTCGAGCAGCACGTGGCCGCCCGCGAGCAGCGCGACGAGCAGGCGCTCGAGCATCGCGTCCTGCCCGACGATCACGCGCTTTATCTCGTGCAGCGCCTCCTCGAGCGCGTCGCGCGGATCCTCGCGGCGCGCGACGCGGTCGTCAGGGTCGTGGTCGAGGGTCACGTCGGATCGCTCCTTGTTCTCGTTGCGTTTCTCTAGATGAGGCGGCCGAACCAGCGCAGCGACATGCCCGCGCCGGCCAGCAGCAGGACGAGCCCGCCGGCCGCGAACGCGCTCGTCACCTGGCGCCGCTCGTCGCGGCGGCCCAGCTGCGAGCCGAGCCGCTCGTAGACGGCGGACAGGCCGTCGGTCGAAGATGCGGTGAAGCTCGCGGCGCCGGACGCGTGCGCGATCGCGGCGAGCGACTGCGGATCTGGCGGGACGCTCACCGTTCTCGGCGTCCCGTCTCTGCCCGGCACCTGGATCGTCCCGTGCGCGGTGCCGAGCGCCACCGTGTAGACGGGGATGTGCGCTCTCGCCGCCGCCTGCGCGGCGAGCACGGGATCGCTGCCGAAGTCCGAGCTGCCGTCGGATATGAGCACGATCGCCGCGGGCGGGCGTCTGCCGTTCACGCCCGGGAGGTTCTGCAGCGCGGTCGTCGCGGCGGCGATCGCGTCGCCCGTCGCGGTGCCGCCGCTGACCGTCATGCGGTCGATCGCGTCGCGCGCGTCGGCGCGGCTGAGCGTCGGGCTCTGCAGGACCGACGGGTGCTCGTTGAACGCCATCACGCCCACGTTCACCTTGGCGGGGACGCGGTCGAGGAACGTGCGCGCCGCGCGCTTGGCAGCCACGAGCCGGGTCGGCTGCACGTCGGTCGCCTGCATCGAGCCGGAGACGTCGGTCGCGAGCATGATGGACGCGTGCTCCACCGGCACCGCGACCGTCCGCTGCGGGCGCGCCGCCGCGAGCACCAGCAGGCCGAGCGCGAGCGCGAAGACGAGCATCGGCAGGTGCCGGCGCCAGCGCGGCCGCCGCGGCGCGACCGACGGCTGCAGCCTCGGCGCCGCGAAGGCCGCCGCGGCGCCGCGGCGCACGCGCTGCTGCTGGACGTACCAGGCGGCGAGCAGCGGCAGCGCGAGCAGCGCGATCAATACAAGCGGCGCCGCGAACGTCACGGGATGCGCGCGGGTCGCTTCCCGAGCGTCGCGTGCAGCGTCTGCGTGTGTCCGCCGCGGTCCACGACGATTCTGACCGTGTCGCCCGGTCTGTCGGTGCCTATCGACTTGGCCACGTCCTCGGGGCTGAGCACCGTCTGGCCGTCGATGCGCTTGATCACGTCGCCGGTGTGGATGCCCGCCTTCGCGGCCGGGCCGCCGGGGACGACGGCCGCCACCTGCGCGCCGTCCGGGTGCGTCGGCGAGGCCGGCGTGGTGGTGACGCCGAGCCACGGCCGCGGGATCGCCTCGCCCTTCTCGAGCCGCGGGACGATCTGGCGCACGGTGTTCGAGGGGATCGCGAAGCCGATGCCGATGTTGCCCGCGACGCCGGCCGTCGCGATCTGCGAGTTGACGCCGATCACGTTGGCGCCGTCGTCGAGCAGCGGGCCGCCCGAGTTGCCGGGGTTGATCGGCGCGTCGGTCTGGATCACGTCGTCGATCGCGAAGCCGTTGGGCGACTGGATCGAGCGCCCGAGGCCGGAGACGATCCCCTCGGTCGCGGTGCGATCGAGCCCGAACGGGTTGCCGATCGCGACGACCAGCTCGCCGACCTGCACGGCGCGCGAGTCGGCCAGCTTGAGCGGTCTCGCGCCCTTCGGGATCTGGGCCGGGTCGATCGAGACGACCGCCAGGTCGCTGGAGGGGTCGACGCCGAGCACGTCGCCGTCGAGCGAGTCGCCGTCCTGGCCGAAGCGCACGAGCACGTGCGTGGCGTTGCCGACGACGTGGTCGTTGGTCACGAGCGTGCCCTTGTTGTCGATCAGGAAGCCGGTGCCCTCGCCGACGTCGGTGCGGATCGAGACGACCGCCGGGCTGGCGGCGGCGTAGATCGCGCCCGCCTGCGACTCGCCCTTGTGCGGCTTGATCGGCTGGCTCGCGACCGCCGGCAGCGGCGCGGGGCCGTCGTTGCGGCTGGCGTCGACCAGCATCCCGGCCGCGAACGCGCCGCCGGCGATCGCCGCCGCCACGATCGCCAAGCCGAGCAGCAGCGTGATGCGGCGCGGCGGCTCGCCGCGGCCCGCGCGCGGGGCGGCGTCGGGCTCGGCCGCGCCGGCCGGCGTTCCCGTGGCGGCAGCCGGGCGCTCCGGGTGACGCAGCTCGGCGGCTTCGGCCGCCGACTCCCGCGCGCGGTCGGAATCGTCGCGCCACGGGCCGGTCCACAGATGTCTCGGAGATCCCATGCCTACGCAGAGTAGCCCCGAACGTAATTCCCGTTTAAGGCCCGGCTGTGCGTTACCTCAGTCCGCGCGCGCACCCGAGGAAGCGTCGTCGAGCCGCGCGAGCTGCTCGTCGCTCAGCTCGACGGTCGCGCCCGGCAGCAACTCGGCGAGCTGCTCGGGCGTGCGCGCGCTCGCGAGCGGCGCCAGCACGGTCGGCTGCATCCGCAGCCACGCCAGCGCCACCGCCGCGACGCTCGTCGCGTGCGCGGCGGCGATCTCGTCGAGGACCGCGAGCAGCGCGATGCCGCGCGCGTCGAGGTAGGCCTGCGCGCCCTCCGCGCGGGCGCTCTCCGGCACAGCGCCGCCGGGGCGGTACTTGCCGGTCAGGAAGCCCTTCGCGAGCGAGAAGTACGGCACCACCGGCAGCTGCTCGCGCGCGGCCAGCTCGGCCAGCGGACCCTCGTAGACGCCGCGCTCGACGAGGTTGTAGTGCGGCTGCAGCGCGGCGAAGCGCGCGAAGCCCTCGCGGTCCGCGATCGCGAGCGCCTGCTCGAGCCGCTCGGCGCTGTAGTTGGAGGCCGCGATCGCGCGCACCTTGCCCGCGCGCACCAGCTCGTCGAACGCGGCGAGCGTCTCCTCCAGCGGCGTCTGCGGGTCGTCGAAGTGGGCGTAGTAGAGGTCGATGCGGTCGGTCCGCAGCCGCCGCAGCGACGCCTCCGCGTGCGCCCGGATCGTCGCCGGCGCGAGGCCGTCCCCTGCGCCGCCGACCTTCGTGGCGACGACGATCTCGTCGCGGTTGCCGCGCGCCGCCATCCAGTCGCCGATGATCGCCTCCGACTCGCCGCCGGCGTTGCCGGGCACCCAGCGCGAGTAGGTGTCGGCGGTGTCGACGAAGTTTCCGCCCGCTGCCGCGAAGGCGTCGAGGACGGCGAACGACCGCTCCGCGCCGGCCGTCCAGCCGAACACGTTGCCGCCGAGGCAGAGGGGGAAGAGGTCGCGGTCGATGCCGGCGATGGTGGTTGCGCGCGAGGTCGTGGTCATGGCCGCGAACCTAGCGCGCGTGCGCCGCGTTCAGCGGGGCGGATCGACGGTCAGCCGCACCGCGATCCCGAACGGGTCGGTCGCGACGTGGTCTTCACCATCGGCGTGCAGCGCGTAGCCGGCGCCGGCGACGCGCGCGGCGATCGCGTCGCGCGCCTCGGCGCTCGGGTAGCGGATCGCGAAGTCGCGCAGGCCGCGCGTGGCCGGGTCGGCGGCCGGGCCGCCGGCGCTCGACCAGGTGTTGAGCCCGAGGTGGTGGTGGTAGCCGTCGGCCGCGACGAACAGCGCGCCCGGGTAGCCGCGCACCATCACGTCGAAGCCGAGCGCGCCGGCGTAGAAGGCCTCGGCTGCGTCGAGGTCGGCGACCTGCAGGTGGACGTGGCCGAGCGTCGTGCCGGCGGGCATGCCGGCGTCCTGCTCGGGCGCGTCGACCAGCTCGCGGACGAGGTCGTCCAGGTCGAGCGGCAGCGTCGCCATCGCCAGCTCGCCGTGCTCGCCGCGGCGCCACTCGGCGCGCGGGCGGTCGCGGTACAGCTCGATGCCGTTGCCCTCGGGGTCGGACAGGTAGAGCGCCTCGCTGACGAGGTGGTCCGAGGCGCCGTCGAGCCGCCAGCTCGCCGTGACGACGCGCCGCAGCGCCTGCGCGAGTGCGCGGCGGTCGGGCACGAGCAGCGCGAGGTGGAAGAGGCCGCTCGAGTGTCGCGCGCGCGGGAGCGCACTCGCGTCGGGGACCAGCTCGACGAGCGCCGGGCCGGCGGGATCCCCGCCCGCGTGCAGACGCACGGAGCCGTCGTCGCCGGGCAGCGGCCGCAAACCGATCACGCGCTCGTAGAACGCGGACGCGCCGGCGACGTCGGCGACGACGAGCCGGATCGGACCGAGCGAGAGCGAGGAAGGGGACGGTGCGGCCATTAGTTGCATAAACAACTGTACCCCACGGCCCATGGATGCGAGAACCCTCCTCGTGCGTTAACGCTCCTCTAAGCAGAGCAGGGCAGAAATTGGTTATGGAACCCTGGTGCGCGCTCGTGCGATGAGCGCCGAGCTGATCGCCGCCTACGCCGGCGGCTCGATGACGCAGGCCGCGCTCGTCGCTCGCGGGGGCGTCCGCTGCGTGCCGAAGCCGCTGCGCGCGCTGCGCCATCCGCTGTTCGCCGCGCTGCCGCTGCTCGCGCTCGTCGGCGTCGTCTTCTGGCTGCGCGCGTCGCCCGACGGCGCGGTGACGCTGGCCAAGCTGGCGCTGCTCGGCGTGCCGCTGCTGGCGCTGATCGCGGCCGCGCGCACCGGCCGGATCGCGCTCGCGGTCGTGCTCGCGATGGTCGTCGTGACGCTGCGCGACGGCCACTCGCTCGCGGGCCAGATCGCCGCGCTCGGGCTGATCGCCGCGAGCTGCACGGTGCTCGGCGCGCTGCTCGTCGAAGTGACGCCGCCGCGCTGGCTCGGCGCCGGCATCGCCGCGACCGCCGCCGTCGACCTCGTGCTCGTGGCGAGCGGGCTGCTCGCGCCGGCGACGCTCGCGCTCGACAGCGCCGGCGTGACCGAATCGCTCCCGCAGCTGCAGCGCGTCGAGCTGGGGCCGCTGACGATGGGCTACGCCGACCTGTTCCTGCCGGCGCTCGTCGGCGCGCTGCTCGCGACGCAGGTGCGCACGCGGCGCTGGGTGGCGCTGCTGACGCTGTGCTTCGCGCTCGCCGCCGGCTCGCTGTTCCTCGTGACGGATCGACTGCCCGCGACGGTCCCCGTCGCGCTCGCCCTGCTCGTGGTGGAGGGGGCCGGCGCTATCGTGCCGCCATGGCGCCACGCGGTGGACGGCTCGCCGAAGTAGACCTGACACGGTCGTTGAACGGCGAGGAGGCGGAGGCGCGCCTGCTCGCCGCACAGCGCCGCCTGCTGACGCTGCGCCTCCAGATGGCAGCCCTGATCGGCGCCGACAGACAGCTCGGTCCGCCGCTGCTCGTCCTGCTCGAGGGCTGGGACGCGTCCGGCAAGGGCGGCGCGATCAAGCGGCTCGTCGCGCCGCTCGACCCGCGCCACGTGCGCGTCGCGCAGTTCGCCGCGCCGAGCGAAGACGAGCAGCGCCACCACTTCCTGTCGCGCTTCCAGTCGGCGCTGCCGGGTTGGGGCGGGATGGCCGTGCTCGACCGCTCGTGGTACGGGCGCGTGCTCGTCGAGCGCGTGCGCGGGCTCGCGAGCGAGGCCGAGTGGATGCGCGCCTACGACGACATCGCCGCGTTCGAGCGGATGCTCGCCGGCGACGGCACGGCGATCGTGAAGCTGTGGCTCGAGATCTCGCCCGCGGAGCAGCTCAGGCGCTTCAAGAAGCGCGAGAAGGACCCGCTCAGACGCTGGAAGCTGACCGACGAGGACTGGCTCAACCGCGAGCAGCGGCCCGAGTACGAGATCGCCGTCGAGGCGATGATCGCGCGCACCGACCAGCCGTCCGCCCCGTGGCGCCTGATCCCGGCCGAGTCGAAGGGCTTCGCGCGCGTGGCCGTGATCGAGACGGTGATCGAGGCCGCCGAGCGCGGCATGCGCGCCCACGGGATCGAGCCGCTGCCGACGCTCTGAATCGCTGCGCTCAGACCGCCGCGAAGCCGAGCGCCTCGGCGACGCCCGCCTGATCGCCGTCGCGCGACGCGAACCCGACCGGCTCGCCCTTGTCGGCGAGCTTCGGGATCGCGATCGACGCCAGTGCGACGTGCAGCGCGTCGAGCGCGCGCAGCCCGTGCTCGCGGGCGATGGCGAGCGCCTTTGCCTCGACCAGATCGACGGGCTCGGACACGACTGCGATGCGCCCGTTCGGATGCACGTCCGCGTCCAGCTCGTCGAGCGCTGCCGCAGCGACCACCGGGCGCCCCGCGCGTGCGGCGCGGGTGATGGCCCCAGATACCTCGATGCGCGTCCAGCTGCCGGTGACCTTCGCGATCTCGGGATCCGCGAGCAGGCGCCGTGCAGCCTCTGATCCGGCCTCGTCACGGAGGTAGGCACGCGCAAGTACCGAGGAGTCGACGTACGCGATCACAGACCGGTCGACCGGTCTTCTTCGATGATGCGCACGATCTCGGGGGCGAGCTCTTCGAGGGCTTTGCGACCGCGCTCGCGTTCCTCAGCGGTGCGCTCCGGGACGTCGTGTGCCACCAGCATGCCCAGCTCGGCGGCGCGCGCGACCATGCGCGCCTGGCGGTCCTCGGCGACGTCGGCGTCGACGGTCGTGTCGAGCAGGTTGGCGACCCACGCGTTCACGCTCTTGCCCTCCCGTGCGGCGCGGGCGGCGATGCGGCGGTGGAGATCGGGGGAGACACGGAGGATCAGCTGCTTCACACGGACAACGGTAGCGCCGACGCTATCAACCGACTACTCGTGCTATCAGTCGCGCTTCGTGCCGATTCTGCGCGGAAGCGGCGCAATCGCCGCCGGTCGGGCCGCGGGTCGCGGCGCCCGCCTCCGCACTCGCCGGCGTTTGTTGAGCTGACGTTAAGCACCCTGCGCCAACTGGCGGATCCGGCGCAGGAGACGATCTTCGGGATTGCGCCGATCAACGATGGGCCTGGCCGGCTTGACGCGAGCGGAGGCGGCGGCATATAACTGGCGGGGCGCCGCGGGGGCGGCGTCGGGGGAACGATCGAGGGGGAACGGGATCGGATGACCGCCGTGGACGCCGCCGTCAGCCAACGGCCCGTGTTCGAGCTGTTCGAGGGCTTCGCGCTGGCGAGCGTGCTGGCCTCGCTGGACGAGTCCGGCCTGCTGGCCGCGTTGGAAGCCGGCGGGCGGGTGGGGATCGATACGGCGCCGCCCGGCGTCGCCGACCCGGACGGCCTGATCCCGGCGGCGCTGCGCTACCTCGCCCAGCGCGAGCTGGCGCAGGAGCGCGACGGCGCCTTCGAGCTGACCGAGCGCGGCCGCGCGGTCGTCAGGGACAAGGGCTACCTCGTGTGGCTGCAAGGCGGCTACGGGCATGTGCTCGCCGGCCTCGGCGACTTCATCACCGGCGCGCGCAGATACGGCACGGACGTCGAGCGTGCCGGCCGCTGGGTCGCCGAAGGCTCCGCGCTGATCGGCCGCGACGACGTCGCGCCCTATGCCGTCGAGGTTCTGAACGGCATCGAGTTCCACCACGTCGTCGACCTCGGCTGCGGCAACGCGCGCTTCCTGATCGGCGCCGCGCAGCGCTTCGGCGTGACGGGCGTCGGCGTCGACCTCAGCCCGGAGGCGTGCGAGGACGCGGCGACGATGATCGCCGACGCGGACCTGACCGGGCAGGTCGTCGTCCGCTGCGGCGACGCCGGCGACCTCGACGCGATCCCCGAGCTGGCCGACGCGGACCTCGCGGTCGCGCACTTCCTGCTGCACGAGATCTTCGAGCACGGGCGCGAGGCGCTCGTCGGCTACCTGACGAAGCTCGGCACGCTCATGCCGGCCGGCGCGCACATGCTCGTCGCGGAGGTGCAGCCGGCCAGCGGCGCGCACGACGAGCGCTGGCGCCCGGAGTTCACGCTGCTGCACGCGATCATGCGCCAGGAGCTGCTCGACGCGGACGGCTGGCACGAGGCGTTCACGGCCGCGGGCTGGTCGCGCCACGAGGTGCGCGAGCTCGGCTTGCCGGGGGCGATTCTGCTGCTCTATCGCAACGAGAAGGGGGACTGAGCCGGTGTCGGTACAGGTTGCAACCCGTTCGGGCGTCGTCGTCACGGAGGGGCTCCCGATCACGCAGGAGTTCGCCGGCCACCACGGGCCGACGCCGATGTTCGTCACGCCCGAGACGCTGCCGGGCGCGCCGTTCAGCATCGCCGGCGTCGACGCCGCCCAGCTGATCGGGGCGCCGCACGCGGACCTCCACGTGCACGACGACCACGACGAGATCTACCTGTGCGTCACGCCCGGCTGCCGCTTCACGGTGGAGCTGGACGACGACGCGATCGAGCTGACCTCGCCGGCGTCGATCCTGATCCCGGCCGGCAAGCACCACCGGCTCGTCGTCCACGAGGTCGCGACCGACACGTGCCCGTTCCTCGGCATCCTGCTCGAACCGGTGGGAGCGTAGTCCGGTGCGGGTCGCGATCATCGGCACCGGCAACATCGGCACGGACCTGCTGCTGAAGGTCCAGCGCTCGCCGTGGCTCGAGTGTGCGCTGTTCAGCGGGCGCAACCTCGACTCGCCGGGCATGCGCACCGCGGGCGACCTCGGCGTCCCGGTCAGCGACCGCTCGATCGACGCGATCGTCGAGGCCGCCGGCGAGCTGGACCTCGTCTTCGACGCGACGTCCGCGCTGGACGCGCGCCGCCACTGGGAGCTGCTCGAGCCGAGGGGCGTGCCCGTCATCGACCTGACGCCGGCCAAGCTTGGCGAGCTGTGCATCCCGGCGCTCAACCTCGCCGACTGCGCCAACGAGCCGAACCTCTGCATGGTCACGTGCGGCGGGCAGGCGGCGGTGCCGCTGGCGGCCTGCGTCGCGGCCACGCACGCGCACGTCGAGTACGTCGAGATCGTCTCCACGAGCGCGTCGCGCTCGGTTGGGCCGGCGACGCGCATCAACATAGACGAGTACCTCGGCACGACCGAGGCGGCCGTCAGGCGCTTCACCGGCGTGGGGCGCGCGAAGACGATCCTGATCGTCAACCCGTCGGATCCGCCGATCACGATGCAGAACACGGTCTTCGCCCGCACCGAGGAGGCCGACCTGCCGGCGCTCACTGCAGCCGTCGAGCAGATGGTCGCGCGCGTGCAGCAGTACGTCCCCGGGTATCGGCTCGTCGTGCCGCCGCTGTACGAGGGCGGGCGGATCGCGATGACGGTGCAGATCCGCGGCGTGGGCGACTACCTGCCGGCGTACGCCGGGAACCTGGACATCATCACCTGCGCCGCCGTCGCGGCGGCTGAGGAGCGGGCGCGGGCCGCCTGGCAGGACGAGGCGGTCGCGGCGACGGGCTGAGGGGCGGCGCGAGCCGGAGCGGGAACCAAGGGGGAACCGAGGGGGAATGGCACAGATCCTGATCAGCGATCCGACGTTGCGGGACGGGAACCACGCGGTCAAGCACCAGCTGAGCGCGCAGCAGATCCGCGGCTACGCGGCGGCGGCCAACGCGGCCGGCGTGCCGGTCGTGGAGGTCGGCCACGGCAACGGGCTGGGCGCCTCGTCGCTGCAGGTCGGGCAGGCGCTGCTGAGCGACCGCGAGATGCTGCGGATCGCGCGCGAGCAGCTCACCGACGTGAAGCTGCAGGCGTTCGGGATCCCCGGCTTCGCGAAGATCCCGGACCTCGACGGCGCACTGGAGGAGGGCGCCGACATCTTCCGCGTCGGCACGCACTGCACCGAGGCGGACCTGACCGAGCGCCACATCAGGTACCTGCGCGAGCACGGCAAGCCGGTCCACGGGGTCCTGATGATGTGCCACATGACGACGGTCGGGGGCCTCGTCGAGCAGGCGCGCAAGATGCAGACCTACGGAGCGTCGGGCGTGATCGTGATGGACTCGGCCGGCGCGCTGCTGCTCGACGACGTGCGCCGCCGCGTCGCGGCGCTCGTCGAGGGGACGGACATGGCGGTCGGCTACCACGGCCACGAGAACGTCTCGCTCGGCGTGGCGAACTCGATCGCCGCGGTGGAGGAGGGCGCGACGATCCTCGACGGCACCGCCCGCGGCTTCGGCGCGGGCGCCGGCAACACGCAGATCGAGGTGCTCGTGGCGGTGCTGCAGCGGCTCGGGCACGAGACCGGGATCGACCTCTACAGGCTGCTCGAAGCGGCCGACCTGGCCGAGCGCGAGCTGGTGCAGACGATCCCGACGACCGACTCGGTGACGATCGTCAGCGGGCTGGCCGGCGTCTTCTCCGGCTACTCGAGACCGGTCCGCCGGATCGCCGAGGAGTTCGGCGTCGACCCGCGCGACGTCTTCTTCGCGCTCGGCAAGCGCGAGGTGATCGCAGGGCAGGAGGACGTGATACTCGAGGTCGCGGCCGAGCTGCGCGCGAGCCTCCAGGTTCAGGTGGAGATCCAGATGGAGATACGCGAGGGGGTGGCGTGATGGCGATGCGCACGGAACAGCGTCCGGTGCAGCCAACGCCGACGGCGGCGTTGCTGGAGGCGAGTGCGATGACGCCGCACCACGAGGCGCTCGCACGCCTGCTGTGGCATGCCGAGCAGCGCGGCGAGCCGATCGAGCCGCTGAGCGCGACCTTCCCCGAGCTGGGGCTGTGGGACGCCTACCGCGTCCAGGCGCTCGGCCGCCAGCTGCGCACCGCCGAGGGCGAGGAGCTGCGCGGCTGGAAGGTCGGCCTGACGAGCGCCGCGATGCAGGAGATGATGAACGTCGACCAGCCCGACGGCGGCTACCTGCTGGAGTCGATGGTCGTCAACAGCGGCGCGCGGCTGCGCGCGGAGCGCTTCATCCAGCCGCGCGTCGAGGCGGAGATAGCGTTCCTGCTCAAGAGCGGGCTGCAGGGTCCCGGCGTCACGCGCGAGGAGGTGCTGGAGGCGACGCAGTCGTTCGCGCCGGCGCTCGAGCTGATCGACTCGCGCATCTCGCAGTGGCGCATCGGGATCGTCGACACGGTCGCCGACAACGCCTCCTCCGGAATGGCCGTGATCGGCGACTGGCACGACGCGGAGGACGTCCGCGTCGAGGAGCTCGGCGTCAGCCTCGCGCTGGGGCCGGAGATCGTCAGGGGGCGCGGCGACGCGGTGCTCGGCCACCCGGCGGAGGCCGTCGCATGGCTCGCCGGCATCCTGGCGCAGAGCGGCGAGCGGCTGGAGCCGGGCGACATCGTGCTGCCGGGCTCGGTGGCGCGGGCCGTGCCGATCGCCGCCGGGCAGGCGGCATACGCGACGTTCGACCGCCTGGGGGAGGTGAGCGTGGGCCTTGTCTGACTTGACGCAGACGGAGGCTCCGCTCTACCAGGTCGACGCGTACTGCCGCCGCTTCCCCGCCACGGTCGCGGCCGCATTGGGGGAGGCCGTGCAATTCGACCGCAGCGCCTTCTATCCGGGGGGCGGCGGTCAACCGCACGACCGCGGGACCGTGACCAACGGAGCGCGCACCTGGTCGCTGACCGGTGCGCGCTCCGACGCGTGGGCGGTCTGGTACTCGCTCGACGGCGAGGCCCCGCCGGTCGGGACCGAGGTCGAGTGCGAGCTGGACTGGGAGCGCCGCTACGCGCTGATGCGCACGCACACCGCGCTGCACATCCTCTGCGCCGTCGTGTGGCGCGACTGGGGCGCGAAGGTCACCGGCGCGAACATGGAGCCGCTGAGGGGCCGCATGGACTTCGAGTTCGACAACCTCTCGGGCGAGTTCGTGCGCGAGCTGGAGGAGCGCGTGAACGTCGAGGTCGCGGCAGCGCGCCCGACGCGCGTCGACTTCCTCGCGCGCGAGGAGGCGGACAAGGATCCGGACCTGATCCGCAGCAAGGTCAGCCTTTTGCCGCCGGCGATCCGCGTCGTGCGCGTCGTCGGGATCGAGGGGCTCGACCTGCAGGCCGACGGCGGCACGCACGTCGCCGACACGAGCGAGGTCGGGCCGATCGCGCTGCCGTCGTACAAGAGCAAGGGCAGACTCAACAAACGCATTTCGTTGGAGCTCGACGTACCAACAGCCGAGTAGGGGGATGGAGATGGGGGACGTGCACCGGCCGGTCGACAAGCGCCCGGACTTCCCGGCGATGGAGCAGCGCGTGCTGGAGCGCTGGCGCGAGGACCGCACGTTCGAACGCTCGCTCGCCGCGCGCGAGGGCGGGCCGACGTTCAGCTTCTCCGAGGGCCCGCCGACCGCCAACGGCGACCCCGGCTCGCACCACGTGCTGCTGCGCTCGTTCAAGGACGCCTACCTGCGCTACAAGACGATGCGCGGCTTCCACGCCCCGCGCAAGGCCGGCTGGGACTGCCACGGCCTGCCCGTCGAGCTGCAGGTCGAGCGCGAGCTGGGGCTGAACTCCAAGCGCGAGATCGAGGAGTTCGGCGTCGCCGCGTTCAACGAGAAGTGCCGCGAGTCCAACGACCACTACATCGCGTCGTGGGAGCGGATGACCGAGCGCGTCGGCTTCTGGGTCGACCTCGAGGGAGCATTCCGCACCGGCGACCCGGAGTACGTCGAGTCGGTCTGGTGGTCGCTGCACGAGCTGTGGGACAGAGGGCTCATCTACAAGGGCCACAAGGTCGTCCCCTACTGCCCGCGCTGCGGCACGGGGTTGTCGTCCCACGAGACGGCGATGGGCTACGCCGACACGGAGGACGTGACGGCGACGGTGCGCCTGCCGGTCGTCGAGCCGCGCGGGCCGCTCAAGAGCGGCGACGCGCTGCTGATCTGGACGACGCAGCCGTGGACGCTGTTCGCCAACTGCGCGGTGGCGATCAGCCCCTCTTTGACGTACGTGCGAGCACGCGTCGGCTCCGAGGTCGTCGTCGTTGCGGAGGAGCGCGTCGAGGAGATCCTCGGCGACGCCGCCGAGGTGCTCGACCGCTTCTCCGGCCGCGCGATCGTCGACACGAGATACGAGGCGCCGTTCGACCGCCTGCCCGACCACGGGCCCAAGGGCCACACCGTGCTCGCGGCCGAGCACGTGGTGCTGGACAAGGGCACGGGTCTCGTGCACACCGCGATGGCGTTCGGCGAGGAGGACTTCGTGCTGTGCGAGCGGCACGGGATTCCGCTCGTGAACCCGGTGCGCGAGGACGGCACCTACGACGAGCGCATCACCGGCTACGAGGGCGTCTTCGTCGGCGACGCGACCCCGCGCGTGGTCGCCGAGCTGCACGAGGCCGGCAAGCTGTGGGACACCGAGCCGTACGTGCACTCGTACCCGCACTGCTGGCGCTGCGACTCGAAGCTGTTGTATTACGCGAAGGAGTCGTGGTACATCGGCACGCGCGACCGCCGCCACGACATGCTCGCGCAGAACCAGCGGATCGACTGGCGGCCCGAGCACGTGCGCGACGGGCGCTTCGGCAACTGGCTGCAGGGGAATGTCGATTGGGCTTTGTCCCGGGATCGCTATTGGGGCACACCACTTCCTATTTGGGAGTGCGACGCCTGCGATGCGCGCCACTGCATCGGCTCCCTGGCGGAGCTGCGCGAGGTCGCCGGCGCGCTGCCGCAGGACCTGCACCGGCCGTTCATCGACGACGTGACCTGGGGCTGCACGGTTGAGGGTTGCGGCGGGTCGATGCACCGCGTGAGAGCGACGATCGACACCTGGTACGACAGCGCGTGCATGCCGTTCGCGCAGTTCCACTACCCGTTCGAGGGCAAGCGCGAGGTCGCGGAACAGTTCCCGCCGACGTTCATATGCGAGGGGATCGACCAGACGCGCGGGTGGTTCTACACGTCGTTGGCGGTGTCGACCTTGTTGTTCAGGGACATCCCGTTCAGACACGCCGTCTGCGTCGGCCACGTGACGGACGCGAAGGGCCACAAGATGTCGAAGTCGCGCGGCAACGCGGTCGACCCGTGGGCGGTGCTGAACGAGCACGGCGCCGACGCGTTCCGCTGGTACTACCTCGCCTCGCAGCAGCCGTGGGCCGGCTACCGCTTCTCCGCCGACGCGGTCCACGAGGGGATGCGCGAGCTGCTGCTGCCGCTGTGGACCACGTACGGCTTCTACGTGCTGTACGCGAACATCGAGTCGTTCGACGGGTCGGGTGCGCCGCCGGTGTCCGAGCGCCCGGCCCTGGATCGCTGGGCGCTCTCGCGCTTGCAGTCGGTGACCGAGCGGATGCGCGCGCGGATCGACGACTTCGACGTGACGACGGCTGTGCGGCTCGCGGCGGAGTGGGTCGAGGATCTGTCGAACTGGTACATCCGCCTCTCGCGCCGGCGCTTCTGGGAGGGCGACGTCGCCGCGCTGGCGACGCTGCGCGAGTGCTTGCTGGAGACCAGCAAGCTGCTCGCGCCGGCGGTGCCGTTCCTCGCCGAGGAGATCTACGCCAACCTCGTCGGCGGAGCTGCCGGCGACTTCGGCGCCGAGCCGGACTCGGTGCACCTGTGCGACTACCCGTCGCCGGTCGACGCGCTGCGCGACGTGCAGCTCGAGGAGGACATGGCGCTCGTGCGCGAGGTGATCGAGCTCGGTCGCGACGCGCGCGCGAGATCGAAGGTGAAGGTGCGCCAGCCGCTGCCGCGCGTCGTCGTGTGCGGCGACTCGCGCGTGGCGGACGCGGTCGGCCGGCTGCGCGAGCTCGTGCTGAGCGAGCTGAACGTGAAGGCGATCGAGGTTGTCGCGCGCGTGGACGAGCTGGAGCGCCCGGTCGTGCTGCCGAACTTGCAGAGACTCGGGCCGCGCTGCGGCAAGGACATGCCGCAGGTCGTCGCGGCGCTGCGCTCGCGCGACGGCGAGGAGGCGCTGAGGGCGCTCCACGACCACGGCGTGCTCGCGGTCTCGGTCGCAACCGGCGACGAGCTGGACCCGACGCACACCTACGCACTCGCGGAGAACGACATCCTCGTGCGGCGCGAGCCGCGGCACGGGCTCGTGCTGTCGGCGCGCAACGGCGTGACGGTCGCGGTCGACACGACGATCGAAGAGCGCCTGCGCCGCGAGGGCCTCGCGCGCGAGATCGTGCGGGTGGTCCAGGCCGCGCGCAGAGAGGCCGGCGTGGGCGTGACGGACCGCATCGAGCTGCGGCTCGCCGGCTCGCCCGACCTGCTCGGCGCCGCGAGGGCGCACGAGCGCTACGTCGCGGCCGAGACGCTCGCCACGCTGGTGGCGTACGACGGCGAGGGGGCCGCCGACGGCTCGGCGCCCGTCCCGCCCGTCGAGGTCGACGGCGAGCCGCTTGCGGTCGCCGTGGCGGTCGCTCAGCCGCCGCGCGCGGCGTAGCCGCCGCGAGCATCGCGGGCCTCGCCTCGCACTGCGAGGTCAGATCCGCAGTGCTCGGCGTGGGCTTGGGCTCGCGTTCCCCGTCGTGCTGATCGTCGCGCTCGTCGCCGGCCTCGCGGCCGACACGCTGGCGCGCCGCAGCGCGCGGCGCTGAGCTACGCCTCTGAGTCGAGCCCGGGGAGCGGGTCGATCGGCAGCTCGCCGTGGATCTCGCGCAGCTCGTCGAGGTCCGCCTTGTCCCGCGGACGTCCGGCGAGCCGCTTGAACGCCACGAGGCTGGAAAGGCCCGCCACACGGAACCGGCCGGCACCGAGGTCGGCCTCGTGGGCGTTGTCGCGCACGGTCGCGAAATCGAGCGGCGGAGCGCCTTCGCGCAGCAGGTCGACGACGCCCGCACGCGTCGTCAGCCGGCTGTGCTCCCGGCCGGCGAGGTCGCCCGCTGCGTATGCCCGTTCAGGTGCGAGCCAGCGTGCATCGAGGGCCGCGAGCGCGACGTCGAGCGCACGGTCGTTGTTCGCGTCGTCCGGGATCAGGAAGTCCACGTCCTCGGTGGCTCGCACGTAGTCGTTCGCGATCACCGCGAAGCCGCCGATCACGACGAACTCCGCGCCGGCGGACAGCAACTCCGCCGTGAACGCTGCGAGGTCAGGATCGACGAACGGACGGCTCATCGCGGACGATGGCGCGGCGCAGTGCGGCCGCCTGGGCGGACAGGCGCTGACCGCGCTGCAGCTTCTCTTCGATCGACAAGCCCGTCGGTTGGAGCAGCCGGCGCTGCTCGGCATCGAGTTCCTGCCAGGTCTTGCGGTCGATGTGAAGCGGATCCGTGGCCATGGCGCTACGTCGATGGTACGCCGCCGGCCGGTCCCCCACGGCCGGCTCGGTCCCGCTGCCGCTCAGCTCGCCGCCGCCGGCTCCGTCACCGGCTTCAGATGCCGGAAAGGGCGGCCGTCGCGGAGCTCGCGGACGACGGCCTCGACGAGGCCGTCGCCGTCGAGGCGCCTGCCGTCGGTGACGGCGGCGACGAGGCCGCGCTTGCGGGCGATCAGGCGGGCCATCGTCTCGTCGATCGTGCCGGCGGCGAGCAGGTACCAGGCGGTGACGGCGTCGTGCTGGCCGATGCGGTGGCAGCGGTCCTCGGCCTGGTCGTGCATCGCGGGCGTCCACTCCAGCTCCAGGAAGGCGACGTTGGACGCGCGCGTGAGCGTGATCCCCTGCGCGGCGACGCGCGTGGCGCAGACGATCAGCTGCGGCGCGTCCGGGTCCTCCTGGAACGCGCGCACGCTCGCCTCGCGCGCGTCGGTGGAGTCTCTGCCGAGCAGGTGCAGCGCCCCAGGGAAGCGCTCCATCACCGCCTCCTGCACCTCGACGTGCCGCGCGAACACCACGAGCGGCTCGCCGCTGGCGAGGAAGTCGTGGATCCACGTCAGCGCGGCGTGCAGCTTGCCGCGCGCCGCCAGCCGCTGGAGCGTGCCGAGCTGCGCGAGGCGCTGCGCGCGCAGCGTCGCGGCGATCTTCGCGTTCAGCTCGGAGAGGTCGAGCGGCTGCTCGCGCAGCCAGGCGATCACGTCGTCCTCGGCCAGCTTGTACTCGCGCTCGTTGTCGAGCGCGACCGGGACGACAACCTGGCGCTTGTCCGGCAGCTGCGGCAGCACTTCGCTCTTGCGCCGGCGCACGAAGCAGCGCCGGCGCAGGTGCCAGTGCAGCCGCTCCTCCGTCAGCGAGCCGCGGAACTGCTGCTTGAAGCGCGCGCCGGAGCCGAAGTCCTCCAGCCGCCCGAGCACGCGCAGCTGGGAGATCAGCTCGTCGGCGTGGTTGAGCACGGGCGTGCCGGTGAGCGCGAGCCGCAGCGCGTCGCGCGGCATCCCCTCGGCGAGTCGCCGCACGGCGCGCGTGCGCTTCGCCTGCGGGTTCTTGACGTAGTGCGACTCGTCGAGCACGAGCGCGCGCGGGCGGCGCAGCGCGAGCGCCTCGCGCTGCGTGGCGATCAGCTCGTAGTTGAGGATCAGGATGTCGGCGCGCGGCGGCACCGCGACGCGGCCTTCGACGACCGCGACGGAGCGGTGCGGCAGCCAGCGCGCCGTCTCGCGCTCCCAGTTGAGCTTCAGCGACGCCGGGCAGACGACGACCGCCGGAAACGCTTGGTCCGCCTCCAACGCCGCGAGCGCCTCGACCGTCTTGCCGAGGCCCTGCTCGTCGGCGAGGAACGCGCGGCGGGCGTCGAGCACGTAGCGCACGCCGGCCCACTGGAACGGCTCCAGCGTGCCGCCGAGCACCGCGGCGACCTCCTCGATCGGCTCCGCCTCGGTCGCGCGCGAGGCGCGGATCGCCGCTGCCGCCTCGGCCGCGTCCGCGCGCAGCTGCTCCAGCACGGGCACCGCCAGCGGCGCCACCTCGACGCCGTGCAGCGCGAGGAACGCGTCGAGCGGCTCGCACAGCCACGGGTCGACCGGCACCGCGCGCTCGCCCTCCGCACCCGGCAGCTCCGCGAACGCCGCGCCCGTGTCGGGATCCCACAGCACCTCCAGCCGCAGCCGCGCGCCGTCGACGCCGTGCGTCGCGACGAGCCGCGCGGGCGGCGGGTCGTCGCCCAGCTCCAGCGCCGCGACGCAGCGCTCGGCGGCGGCGTCGAGCCGGGCCGACTCCTGCGCGCGCAGCACGTGCGCGTTGGCCTCCGTGAGGGGGACGAGCAGGGTTCTCTCGTCGCCCTCGACCGCGCCCTCGCGCAGCGCCTCCGGCACCTCGCCAGCGGCCGTCTCCAGCACCCACCAGCCGCGCCCGTCGTGGCGCGTGGTGGAGACGCGCCCGAGCCAGCGCCGCTCGACCTCGCCGAGCCAGGCGGTCACCGCTTCGCTCGGGATCAGCTCCGGGAAGCGCCGCAGGACGTCGGCGACGTGGTGCGCGACCCAGTCCTCGACGGGCGCCCACCACTCGCGCGCGTCCCAGTCGAAGCGGCGGTGCGGGATCCCGCGCACGACCTCGACGAGCTGCGCGTCGTAGGGGAACGACAGCACGACGATCCGCCCCCGCTCGGGATCGGTGCGCAGCTCGACGTTCGGCGGGGCGGGGACGAGCTCCATCGGATTGCCAACGGTAGCCCCTCTGCGACACTTCCCCGATGACAGACGGCTACGCCATCACGCAGGAGGGGCTCGACGCGCTGCGCGCCGAGCTCGAGCAGCTCGAGACGGTCGCGCGCGCGGAGATCGCCGCGCGCATCAAGACCGCACGCGAGTGGGGCGACCTGAAGGAGAACGGCGAGTACCACGCCGCCAAGGAGGATCAGGCGCACCTCGAGACGCGCATCAAGCGGCTGCAGGAGCGGCTGCGCGGCGCGAAGGTCGTCGAGGCGAACGCCGGGCCCGACGGCGTCGTCGGCTTCGGCACGACCGTCGAGGTGCGCGACGACCAGAGCGGGCGCGTGTCGACCTACACGCTCGTCGGCGCCGCGGAGGCGAGCGCCAAGGACGGCCGCCTGTCGATCGAGTCGCCCGTCGCGGAGGCGCTGCTCGGCGCGCGCGAGGGCGACGCGGTCAGCGTGGAGACGCCGGGCGGCGCGCGCACGTTCGTCGTGGTGCGCGTCGGGGCGTAGCCCGGCCGCGCGACGGTCACACGCCGCTCAGCGGAACAGGTCCGCCGCGGTCACGAGCAGCACGTCCTCCTCGGCCGCCCGCCGGCGCAGCGCCGCGTCGAAGCCGCTGCGCGCGAAGATCGCGAGCTGCGCGGTCATGGCCTTTCCGCCGAGCGCCGCCTGGGCGTCGCGCAGCTCGTCCAGCACCTGCACGCCTGCTCTGCGCGCCCACTTGCAGGAGCCGAGGAACGTGCAGCGGCCCTTGGCGACGCCGACGACGTCGATCTCGACGCTGCCGTCGCGCGACCACCACGAGCCCAGCTCCTCGCTCGCGCCGACCGTTCGCTCGTCGGCGTAGCGGCCGACCCACGTGCGGCAGGCGTCCTCGAACGCGCGCCCCATCAGGTTGTCGAGGTCTGCGAGCACCTCGCCGGCGACCTCGGCCGCGCGCCCGCGCTCGAGCCGGCTGCGGTTCGGGAAGACGTAGCGGAAGAAGAAGCGGAAGTAGGGGTCGGCGATGCGGTAGCTGGCGCGTCGTCCGCGGCCACCGGGGGCGAGCGGCTTCCACGGCATGACGTAGCCGAGCTCCTCGAGCCGCGCGAGTCGCGAGCTGAGGTTGCCGCTCGCGATGCCCGCGCGCGTGGCGATCTCGTTGTACTGGGTCGCCCCGGTCGCGATCGCGCGCAGGATCGCGACGTAGGTCCCGGGATCGCGTATGCCTTCGCCTTCGCGCAGGAGGTGGAGCGGATCCTCGTACAGCGGCTGTCCCTTCGTGAGGATCGCCTCGCGCACGACCCGCTCGAGCGGACGATCGCCCGCCCACATCTGGTACTGCGGCGTGCCGCCGAGCACCGCGTAGCGGCGCAGGAGCGCCTCTGCGTTCGTGCTGCGGACGAAGCCGGCGGCGTCGCGGTAGTCGAGCGGCGTGAGGAAGGGGCGCTGGGTCGCGCGTCCGTAGAGCGGAGCGCTGTAGGTCAGCAGTCCCTCCATGAAGCTGAGGGCGCTGCCGGACAGGACGAGCGTGATGGGGATGCGCTCGCGCTGCCAACGGTCCCAGGCGCGTTGGATCATCGACGGCAGCGCCGGCTGCGTCACGCAGAGGTACTGGAACTCGTCGAGCACGAGCACGAGCGGGCCGCCCGCGATCGCCTCGCGCTCCAACAGATCGAGCGCGTCGCTCCAGTCAGGCAGGAACAGCGGGGGATTGCCGGGAAGCAGGCGCGACACCTCCTGGCCGAGCAGGTCGAGCTGGTCCTCCTCGCGGTGCTCGTCGGCGTGGAAGCTGACGACGCGGGGGCCGGTCAGGACCGAGGCGAGCAGGAAGCTCTTGCCGACGCGGCGCCGGCCGGTGAGGACCACGAGGCTGGGGGGATCGTCGCGCGCCGCGAGCAGGAGCGCGCGCTCCTGCTCGCGGTCGATCAGCTCGGGGGCGTTCGCCATGCACTCATCGTAGACGACTATCGCGAGAGAAACTATGACATGGAATACTATTTTATGAAATAGCTTATGGCCCGATAGCGCGCGAGGCGGCGAGCGGGCGGCCGGGTCCGAGGGCGCGGACGGCGATCCAGCGGGCGGTCGTGTGGGCGTGGAGGGCGGTCTCGAAGTCCGTCCGCCGGACCGGCGCGCCGAGCGGGCGCAGCGCGCGCGGCGAGGAGCCGGCGAGCAGCTGCCAGCCGTGCAGCGCGGTCGCGCCGTTCCAGCTCGCCCACACGGTGAGGCGGCCGCCGGCCGTGCGCTGCGCCGCGAGCGCCGGGCGGTCGAGCGGCTCGCCGCTCCACGGGAAGCGGAACGCCTGGTAGGTGTCGGAGCCGGGCGGCAGCAGGAGGTCGAACAGCAGCCGGCCGTCCCGCGCGAGCTCCGACACGTGCCCCGCGACGCCCCAGCTCGTGAAGACGTGGCCGTCGGGCAGCGTCTGGAGGTTGCCCTCGGCGGGGATCAGCAGCTTGTCGGGATGCGTGTACCGGCGCACGACGCGCGCCGTGCGCGCGCGGAAGTCCAGCCGCAGCACGAGTCCGCGCGACTGCGGCGCCTTCGGCGGGGCCGCCTCGTTGTCGAACAGCGAGAGCGTGTCGTGCCCGAGCCAGCGGACGTCGTGCTGGAAGGCGAAGCGCGCGCCCGGTGCGAAGCGGAAGTCGCTGCGCCTGCCGCCGAGGCGCCAGAGCACGCGCCCGCGCGTGTCGACGTCGTAGATCGCATGCGTGTTGCGCGCACTGATCAGCAGCGTGCCGTGCGGGCCCGGGTCGACCGCGTTGACGTGGAAGTAGTCGTGCGGCACGCCCGCCTTCGGTCTCGTCACGCCATCGCTCACCGGGACGTGGTCGGATGCGCGCCACTGCCACACGACGCGCCCGCTCGCGACGTCGACCTCCTGCACGACCGAGTCGAAGATCTCGCCGTCGCGCCGGCCGCCGACCGCGCGCAGGTCCATGCGGCGCCGCACGTAGGCGGACAGATAGGCGGTCCCGCGCGGCGTCAGTTCGAACACGTGGTGGTCGGCCATCAGCCCGTCGCCGGCGCGCACGACCGCGACGCGCCGGTAGCGGCGGTCGAGGATCACGTCCTCTCCGCGCCCGTGGCCGTATCTCGTGCGGCCCTGCCACCACGTCAGCACCGGCTGCCCGCGGTAGCGCTGCGCACGGAACAGGGTCGCCGCCATGTGCGCCGGCACGGGGTGGAACCAGACGACGTGCCCCGCGTCGTCGAGGATCGCCGGGCCGTCCTGCCCCGGGCCGCGCTTGACCGCGACGAACACGTAGCCGGGGGCGGTGCGGCCACGCGCCGCAACGCTCACGCGCACGCGGTCGGGCGCGAGGTCCGGGCGCGAGTGGAAGCGCAGCACGCCGGCGGCGGCCGGTGGCGGCGCGGCGGCGGGATCCTGGGCGGCGCGTCCGCTGCCGCCGCAGCCGGCCGCGGCCACTGCCAGCAGCAGCGACGCGACCGCACCGACCCGCACCCGTGCCGCCATCGGCTAACAGGATGCCAACAGCAGCCTCGAACGCGCACATCGAGCGCGTCCTACGGTGCGGCCGTGAGCCGGACGACGCCGACGCCGACCGCCTGGCGCTAGCGTTGAGCGCCGTGGTTGACGTCCCGCTGGAGATCCTCGTCGTCGACGACGAGTCGGAGCTGCGCGACATGCTCTCGCGCCTGTTCGCGCGGCAGGGCCACAGCGTGACGACGGTCGCCGACGGCCGCGCTGCGATCGATCGCGCGAGCACCGATCGCTTCGACGTCGTGCTGCTCGACGTCGCGCTCGCCTCCGGGCCGGACGGCTTCGAGGTCTGCCGCACGCTGCGGGCACGGCGCAACGTCGTCCCGATCATCATGCTGACCGCGCTCGACAGCGAGGCGGACGCCGTCCTCGGGCTCGAGGCGGGCGCCGACGACTACATCACGAAGCCGTTCGGCCCGGCCGAGCTGCGCAGCCGCATCCGCGCGGTGCTGCGGCGCTCGGGCTCGCGCGCGCTCGGCGACGAGGTGCTGAGCGTCGGCCCACTCGTGCTCGACCGCGTGCGCCGCGAGGTGTCGGTCAGCGGCCGCCCGGTGCAGCTCACGTTCTCCGAGTTCGAGCTGCTGCAGGCGTTCATGGCCGAGCCGGGGCGCGCGTTCGACCGCCAGGAGCTGCTGCGCGCGATCTGGGGCGACAGCGCCTACCGCGACCCGCGCGGCATCGACGTGCACGTGCGCCACCTGCGCGAGAAGCTCGAGGAGAGACCGGAGCAGCCTGCGCTGATCCTGACCGTGCGCGGGCTCGGCTATCGCATGGCCGCGCCCTGATGCGCCTGTTCGCCGGACTCCGCGGGCGGCTCGTGGTGGCGCTCGTCGCCGTCACCGCCGTCGCGCTGGCCGGCGCGACCGTCGCACTCTTCACGCCGCTGGAGCAGCGGCTGCGCGAGGACGCGCTCAGCAGCCTCGCCTCCAGCGCGTACACCGCGCGTCAGACGCTCGAGCAGCTCCCGCGCGGCGACCTGAGCCGCCGCTCCCCGGCGCTGCTCGACGTCGCGCGCTCGCTGCGCCACATCGGGATCGAGGTCGTCGTGCTCGACCGCACCGGCAGCTCGCTCGTCGGCGCCGACCCCGACCTCGACCTGCGCGTGCCGTTCCCGCAGCTGCAGCGCACGCTGCGCAGCCGTCAGCAGATCCGCGAGGTCGTCGGGGAGGGGGGCGAGGCGGAGGCGGTCGTCGTCGTGCCGCTGCGGACGGCGGCCGGCGAGGTCACGCTCGGCGTGCGCAAGTCGCTCAAGGACGTCCAGCGGGCGCGCGCGGTGTTCCTCGCCGGCTTCGAGCGGGCGGCGGTCATCAGCCTGCTGATCGCGGCGGTGCTCGGCTTCCTGATCGCGACGCGGCTCGTGCGACGGCTGCGCGTGCTGCGCGCGGCGACGGAGCGGGGACCGGGCGCCGAGGCGCCGGCCGACGCCAGCCGCGACGAGATCGGCGACCTCGCGCGCGCGTTCGCGCGCATGCAGCAGCGGCTCGCGGCGCAGGAGCGCTCGCGCGAGGCGTTCGTGGCGACCGCCTCGCACGAGCTGCGCACGCCGATCGCGGCGCTGCGGCTGCGGCTCGGGCTGCTGCGCGAGGACCTCGGCGCCGGCGCCCCCGATCTCGCCGACGCGCGCGACCAGGTCCAGCATGCCGACGAGCAGGCGGAGCGGCTCGCGCGCCTGGCGGCCGACCTGCTCGACCTCAGCCGGCTCGACGCGCAGGTGCCGCTGCGACGCGAGCCGGTCCCGCTCGCGTCGCTGTGCCGCGCCACGGTCGCCGAGTTCGACGTCTCGGCCGGCGCTGCCGTCGAGCTCGACGCCGCGCGCGCCGGCACGGCGATGGGGGACCCGGGCAAGGTCGCGCAGATCGTCCGCATCCTCGTCGACAACGCGCGCCGCTACGCGCCGCCGGAGCAGGCGATCCGGGTCGTCGCGACCGAAGCGGCGATCGCGGTCGAGAACGACGGGCCGCCGATCGCCGCCGCGGACGAGCAGCTGATCTTCGAGCGCTTCCGCCGCGGCGGCGACCACGACGGCCACGCGGGCTTCGGCCTCGGCCTCGCGATCGGCCGCGAGCTGGCGCGGCGGATGGGCGGGGACCTGCGCCTGCGCCGGAGCGGCAAGCCGGTCTGCTTCGAGCTGACGCTCGAGCCGGCGCCGCCGGAGGCGCTCGGGCCGCGCGAGCCGGAGCCGGCGCCTCAGCGCGCGGGCGGCCGCAGGCCGTCGAGCAGCAGCTCGAGGTAGCGGCGCCAGGCGTCGCCGCCTGCCTGCACGACGCTCGCGAGGCCGCAGAACAGCGCCGGCAGGTCGGTGGCGACGAGGTCCTCGCGCACGACGCCGGCGGCGCGCGCTCCCGCGAGCAGCTGCTCCTCCAGCGCGAGCAGCTCCCGCATCTGGTGCTCGCGCGGCCCCATCGTGCCGCCGGCCATCAGCGCGAGCGCGGCCGCCCAGGCGCGGTCCGTCGCCTGCGTGGCGGCGCAGTACTCGAAGCAGCGCTCGAGCGCGCGCCACGGGTCGGGCTCCTCGTCCAGCAGCCCGCGCACGAACGCGATCGTGCGGTCGAAGCGCTCCTCCACGAGCGCCTCCGCGAGTGCCTGCTTCGTCGGGAAGTGGCGGTAGACGGTCCCGACCCCGACGCCGGCGCGGCGCGCGACGTCCTCCATCTGCGCCTCGGCGCCGTGCTCCGCGAACGCGGCGCGCGCAGCCTCGAGCACCTTCGCGCGGTTGCGCACCGCGTCAGCGCGGAGACGCTTCGTGATGATCGTGGGCTCGGCGGTTGACAAGCGGAATCTCGCTTCCGTATCTTGTGGATCCTGAACCGGAGTTCCGGTTCCGTATTGTACTCCACCGGAAGCGAGCCGACCGCATGTCCGCCACCGCCGCACAACCGCACTCCGCCGACGCGACGGCGCTCGACCCCCGCCGCTGGAAGGCGCTCGCGGTGCTCGCGGTCGCGCAGTTCATGGTCGTGCTCGACGCCTCGATCGTGAACGTCGCGCTGCCGTCGATCCAGCGCTCGCTCGGCTTCTCCGAGAGCGGCCTCCCGTGGGTCGTCAACGCCTACACGCTGGCGTTCGGCGGCTTCCTGATGCTGGGCGGCCGCGCCGCGGACCTGTTCGGCCGCCGGCGCATGTTCATCGCCGGGCTCGGCCTCTTCTCGGCCGCGTCGCTCGCCGGCGGCTTCGCGCAGAGCGCCGGCTGGCTGATCGCCGCCCGCGGCGTCCAGGGCCTCGGCGCCGCGATGCTCTCGCCCGCGGCGCTGTCGATCGTCACGACGACCTTCACCGAGGGCGCCGAGCGCAACAAGGCGCTCGGCATCTGGGGCGCGCTGGCGGGCGCCGGCGGCGCCGTCGGCGTGCTGATGGGCGGGATGCTGACGCAGTGGGCCGGCTGGGAGTGGGTCCTGTTCGTCAACGTGCCGATCGGCGCCGCCGCCGCCTTCGCCGCCCCGCGCTTCGTGCGCGAGAGCAAGACGCACGAGCAGACGTCGCTCGACGTCGCCGGCGCGCTCACCGTCACCGGCGGCCTCGTCGCACTCGTCTACGCGCTGGTGGACGCGAGCAGCGCCGGCTGGGGCTCGGCGCAGACGATCGGGCTGCTCGCGCTCAGCGTCGTGCTGCTGGCGTCGTTCGTCGTGGTCGAGCTGCGCACGCGCCATCCGCTGATGCCGCTGACGATCTTCCGCAACCGCAACGTCGCGAGCGCCGACGCGGTCGCGCTGCTGGTCGGCGCGTCGCTGTTCTCGATGTTCTTCTTCATCTCGCTGTACCTGCAGCAGGTGCTCGGCCAGTCGGCTCTGAAGACGGGGCTCTCCTACCTGCCGCTGGCGATCTCGATCGTCCTGTCGGCCGGCGTCGCCTCGCAGCTCGTGACGCGCGTCGGGCCCAAGCCGGTGCTCGTGGGCGGCCTCGTGTGTGTGACGGCCGGGCTCGTGCTGTTCACGCAGATCTCGCCCGACGGCTCCTACCTGAGCGACGTGCTGCTGCCGTCGGTGATCGTGGCGGTGGGCTTGGGCCTGTCGTTCGTGTCGCTGACGATCACCGCGGTGTCGGGCGTCTCCCACGACGAGGCGGGCCTCGCGTCGGGGCTGCTGAACACCGCGCAGCAGGTCGGCGGCGCGCTCGGGCTGGCGGTGCTCTCCTCGGTCGCCACCTCGCAGATCGCGGACTCCGGCGGCCACGGCCGGGTCGCGCTGACCGACGGCTTCCAGAGCGCCTTCACCGTCGGCGCCGGCTTCGCCGCGCTCGGCGTGGTGCTCGCGCTGCTGGTCGTGCCGCACGTGCGGCCGGGCCAGCTGCAGGAGGCGCCGGCGGTGGCGTGACGGATCCGGGGGGCACGCCGCGGCGCTGGGAGAACCTCAGGCGCGGCGGCGGCGTCTCGCGTCCGGCCGCGGGTCGCGCGGGCGGGGCGGGTTGGCCTGGCGCTCCTCGGGCGTCATCTGGCGGATCTTCAGCGTGCCCTGGTCGAGCTGTCTTCTGATCTCGGCCAGCTTGCGCTCGCGTTCGTCCCGCTGGCGGTCCTGAGTGGACTTCATCGTTCTGATGACGATAGCGGGCAATTGACCAAATCCACGGATGTTCATGCGGCATCGGGCGCCGCCGGCGCGTCAGTGCGCTCTGGCGTTCCAGACGACGCTGTCGAACGCCGGCAGCGCCGGGTCGGCGGCGTAGCCGAGGTGCTGGAGGTCGAACAGATCCTCGATGCTGCGCAGCAGCGAGAAGTGGTTGTACTCCCCGGTCATGTCGATCGTCCCCGGCTGCACGAACTGTGAGATCAGCAGGAGGCCGACGCGCCCGCCGCCGGGCGGGGTCGCGGGGACGGCCGGAGTCGTCGGCGTCGTGGGGGTCGTGCTCGCCGGCGCCGGCGTGGTCGCCGCGGACGCGGTGGCCGTCGTCGTGGAGCCCGTCGTCGTGCCGGTGGTCGTCGTGGCCGGCACCGTGGTCGTCGTCGGCCCGGTCGTGGTCGTGGGCGCCGTGGTGGTGGTCGGCGTCGTGGGTGCGGTGGTGGTGCCGGTCGTCGTCGGAGGCGTCGCGGGCGGCGTGCCGACGCCGGCGGCCAGGTTCGGGAAGGTCGGCTGGTCGCAGCACGAGCTGGGGTCGGCGAGCGGCCCGCTCTGCGGCGCCTGGTCGAACGTGATCGCGATCACGCCGCCGTCTCTGTACCCGGCCGACGCCTCGATCTCCGGCACGAGCGTGTGCAGGAAGGCGTCGGCCGCCGCGAGGCCGGCCGGCGCCCCGGGCGCGCACGGCTCGTCGGAGCCGTCGTGGCAGCGGTCGGGGACGATGTAGGAGACCGTCGGCGTCGTGTCGGGGCTGTGCAGATCCTGCGCGAGCTGGCTCAGGTCCACGTCCCCGCCCGCGCACTCCGGCGTGTCGAGCAGCGAGTGGAAGTAGACGAAGGGGTTGCGCCACGTCACGTACGCGTCGCCCGGGCGCGGCGCCTGGTCGGCGTCGGCGGTGCCGGGCGCCGGGTGCCGGCACGTTCTCGCCTCGCCGGCGGGGCCGCTGGCCTCGTCCTCCACGTATGCGCGCCATGTGCGGCCGCCGGCCGTCAGCTGGTCGGCGAGCGTCTGCGCTCTGGCGGGGTAGACGCAGCCGTCGCCGGCGACCTGGCCGCTTCTGTCGATCGTCGCGGGCGTGACGTCGCCGTACTGCGGGCAGTTCGACGCCGTCTGCGCGGTCGGCCCCTGGCCGCTGATCAGCGCGATCCCGTTCGCCAGCTCGCTCTGGGCGACGCCGTAGTAGTTGGCGAGCAGCTCGCCCTGTCTCGGCAGATCGCGCGACAGGTACGGGGCGGGCGAGCCGGCGCCGAACGTCTCGTCGTAGCCGTGCCCGGTCAGGACGATCAGGAAGACGTGCCGCACGTCGGGGAGCGCCGGGGCGTCCGGCGGCGCCGGCGTCGTGTCGCCGCCGGTCGGCGCCGCGGCGGGCGCGGCCGCGGCGGGCGCCGCGGCGACCGGGGCGGGCGTGTCGGCGACCGGCGTGTCGGCGGCTGCGCTCTGGTCCGTCGTCACCGGCGCGGCCGCCGCGGGCTGCTGCAGCGCGACGACCATCGGCGGGGCCGCGCTGTCCGCGGGCGGGCTGACGACCGAGCCGACGACGACGCCGAAGGCGAGCAGCGCCATCACCGCCAGCGCGGCGGCGCGCGGCTGCGGCAGCCAGCGCGCGAGCGGGTGCTCGTCGTGTTGATCGCGCGCATGGTCGGCGGCGGCCGCGAGCGCGGCCCCCTGCGGGAAGCTGCCGCCAGCGCGCAGCCCGGCCGCGATCAGCTCGGTCACCGTCAGCGGCAGCGGGCCGCGGCGATCGCCGCAGCCGAGGCAGTAGCGCTGGTCGTGCAGAAGCGGCGAGCTGCAGTGCTCGCAGTGCGCGCCGGCATGGTCGTCGGTGGGGATCCGCACTTCGCCACGGGAGTCTGGCCGGCTCGCGCGCGCGAATCGTGAACATTCGGAGATCGCCGGAGGGATTCCTCGCGTCGCGGACGGATTGCAGCCGCGGCAACAGATGCTTCACAACTTGACGACGTGGATGTCCCAGACTGATCTTGCAGATGGAACTGACGACTCCAGATGGGGCCGACGAGCAGCCCACGCTTGCGCTCCCCACCGGGGAGCAGTGCGGGGCGTGCGGCGCGCAGCTCGCCCGCGACCAGCGCTACTGCGTCGAGTGCGGCGACCGCCGCGGCAAGCCGCGGCTGCCGTTCATGGACGGGCGCCCGCGCCAGGCGCCGGCGCCCGCCCCCGCCGCACCGCCGCCGCCGCGTCGGCGCGGGGGCGCGTCGGCCGGCACCACGCTCGTGGCCGGCGTCGGCACGCTCGTGCTGGCGCTGGGCGTCGGCGTGCTGATCGGGCGCTCCGGCGACAACGGCGGCGGGCATGCTGCCGCGCCCGCGGTGCAGGTCGTGACGGTCGCGGGCGGCGGCGGTGGCGCCGCCGCGGACACGACCGCGACGACCGCCACCACAGCGTCGAAGAAGTCCGCGAAGACGGCGGCCGTCAGAACGCTGCCGAGATCCAAGCTGCCGCCGCCGACCGTGAGACTCGGCCAGAGAGGCTCCGGGCCGGGCTTCCAGCACGGCAGATTCACCGGCAACTTCTTCGGTCCGTAGATGGTTGATTCCACGATCTCGCGGCGCGAGGGTCACGCTGGGCGGCGCTGGGCGCCACGCGGCGTCTCGCCAATGCCACCAGCATTGGCTTCGACACCGCGCGTCTCCCAGCATCCGCCCATCGCACCCCTCGCATCCACGAATCTCGTGGAATCGACCATCTGGAGGCTGACGCGATGAGGGCGATGCCCACCAAGCTGCTCGACACCGTGCGCGGCCGCCGCGACGCGCCGTCGGGTCACGACGCGCCGACGACGCCGCCGCCGTGGGCGGCCGACGCGCCGTCGCAGGAGGACCATCGGATCGTCGACCTCGAGCGGCGGCGCGACCAGCTGGCGACGCGCGTCGCGGAGCTGCAGTGGGATCTCGGCGGCCTCGTCTACGAGATGGCCGTGCGCGACCGCATCGCCGTCGACGTGCTGGTCCAGCGCGCCGCCACGCTGCAGGAGGCCGACGCCGAGCTGTCGGAGGTGGAGCGGATACTCCACACCGAGCAGACCGGGACGGCCGGAGCCTGCGGCACCTGCGGCGCGCCGCACAGCAGCGGCGCCGTCTTCTGCTGGCAGTGCGGCCAGCCGCTGCTCGCGCAGGTCCCGAGCCACGCGATCGGCTCGTAGCGGCGCGCACCGGGCGTGCCGCCGCGCTCCGCTCCTCAGCCGAAGCGGCCGCTGACGTAGTCGCGCGTGCGCGAGTCGAGCGGGCGGCTGAAGATCGTCTTCGTCGCGTCCTCCTCGATCAGCGTGCCGACGCGCTCGCCGCCGCGCTCGTCGAGGCTGAAGAAGGCGGTGCGGTCGGCGACGCGCGCGGCCTGCTGCATGTTGTGCGTGACGATGACGATCGTGTAGCGGCGCTTGAGCGTGTGCATCAGCTCCTCGATCGCCGCCGTGGCGATCGGGTCGAGCGCCGAGGCGGGCTCGTCGAGCAGCAGCACATCGGGCTCGAGTGCGATCGCGCGCGCGATGCAGAGGCGCTGCTGCTGGCCGCCGGAGAGGCCGAGCGCGCTCGCCTTCAGGCGGTCCTTGACCTCGTCCCACAGCGCCGCCCCGCGCAGCGCGCGCTCGACGCGCTCGTCGAGCCCGCTGCGCATGCCGAGGTTGCGCGGCGCCCACGCGACGTTGTCGTAGATCGACTTCGGGAACGGGTTGGGCTTCTGGAAGACCATGCCGATGCGGCGCCGGACCTCGACGCGGTTGGCGCTGCGGTCGTAGAGGTCGTGGCCGTGGTACAGGATCCGGCCGCCGAGGCGGAAGCTCGGGATCGAGTCGTTCATGCGGTTCAGGCTGCGCAGGAAGGTCGACTTGCCGCAGCCGGACGGGCCGATCAGCGCGGTGACGATGTTGCGCTGGATCTGCAGCGTGACGTCGGCGATCGCGACCTTCGCGCCGTAGGTGACGCTGACGTCGCGGGCGTCGAAGACGACCTGGCGCGGCAGCTCGCGCGGGCGCTCGGACGCCGCCGTCGCGGCGTCCGGGTCGGTGCGGATGCGCATGCGCGGCGCCGCGGCTGCGGCGCGCTCGTTCCATAGGCTGTTGTCGAACCCGTTTGCCGTCATGGTGCTCCCAGCTTGCCGCGGCTGCGTGCGGCGAGCGAGCGCGCCGCGGCGTTGGCCACGAGGATGAACGTGAGCAGGACGAGCCCGGCGCCCCAGGCGCGCTGGATGCCCGACGGGTCGGCCTGCTCGGACAGGGTGAAGATCGACACGGGGATGTTCGACAGCGCTTGGCTGAACGGGTTCACGTGGACCTGGTTGTCGACGATCGACGTCGTGAAGATCAGCGGGGCGGTCTCCCCCGCGGCGCGTGCGGTCGCCAGCACCAGGCCGGTCGCGATCCCGCCCATCGCGCTCGGGAGCAGGACGCCGACGATCGTGCGCCAGCGGCTCACGCCGAGCGCGTCGGCGGCGTCGCGCAGGTGGGTCGGGATCAGCACCAGCATCTCCTGTGCCGCGCGTGCGACGAGCGGCACCATGATGACGGCGAGCGCGAGGGCGCCCGCGAAGCCGCTCTGGTGGTTGCCCACGACGAGCAGGCCGAAGGCGAACAGGCCGATGACGATCGACGGCAGGCCGTTGAGCAGGTCGAGCGCGAGCCGCACGGCCCCGGCGGTGCGCGGGCCGGCGAGCTCCGTCAGGAAGATCGCCACGAGCACGCCGATCGGCACGGCGATGACCGCGGCGGTGAGGATGATCACGGCGGTGCCGACGATCGCCGGCGCGATCCCGCCGCCGGCCCCGCCGAAGCGCGGCGGCGACTTGATCAGGAAGTCGAGGCTCAGCGCGGGCGCGCCGCGCACGGCGACCGAAGCGATCACGATCCCCAGCACGACGACCGCGAGCAGCGCTGCGGCGTTCGCCCCGCCCTCGGCGAGTCGGTTCACGACCTGGCGCCGGCGCAGATTGCCGGAGGCCGTGAGTGGCGTCGTCGGATCGACCTCGAGACTCACGCTGCGACCACCCGGCGGACGTCGAAGCGGCGTCCGATCCACTGCGCGAGCAGGTTTGTGACGAGCCCGATCGCCAGCAGCAGCACCGCGAGGTAGAACATCGCCGAGGTGTGCAGGCTCGACACCGGGCTCTGGAACTGGTTCGCGATCTGGCTCGCGAGCGTGGCGCCGGTGCCGAACAGGTTGACGTTGACCGCGGTGGCTGCGCCGATCACCTGCGTCACGGCGATCGCCTCGCCGAGCGCGCGGCCGAGGCCGAGGCACGCGGCGGCCGCGATCCCCGAGGCGGTCGACGGCAGCACGACGCCGCGCACGACCTCCCAGCGCGTCGCGCCGAGCGCCTCGGCGCCGTCCTTCAGATCGCGCGGGACCGTCTGGAACAGGTCGCGGCTGATCGAGGCGATGATCGGCACGACCATGATCGTGAGGATCAACCCGGCGGTGAAGATGCTCGCGCCGGTCGTCCCCGGCGGCCCGAAGATCGGCAGGAAGCCGAGCGTCGAGTGCAGCCACGGCTCGACGTGCGCCTGCAGGAAGGGGCCCAGCACGACGATCCCCCAGAAGCCGAGGATCACGCTCGGTATCGCCGCCAGCATCTCGACGAGCGGGCCGACGACGCCGCGCACGCCGCGCGGCGCCAGCAGGCTCAGGTAGAGGCCGACCGCGATGCCGATCGGCAGCGCCAGCAGGAGCGCCATCGTCGAGCTGACGACCGTGCCGTAGAGCATCACGGTCGCGCCGAAGACGTCGAAGTTCGGCTTCCACGCGCTGTGGACCAGGAAGCCGACCCCGGTCTTCGAGATCGCCGCGCTCGCGCCGTGGATCACCTGCCACGCGATCGCGACGATCGTGACGACCGTCACCGCCGCCGCCGCGAGGCACAGCGCGCGCAGCACCCGTTCGCCGATGCGGTCGTTGCGCTGGAGGCGTCTGCGGGCGCGCGCGCGGGCGCGCGCGGCCTCCGATGGGGCGGTCGTGATGCTCACGGCCCGGGAGCCTACGGACGCCCGCCCGCCAGGTCTGTCTCCGTTCACCGCATTGCCACAGGCCGGCAACAAGATGGAAACAGGCGAAGGCGCCGTCACCGTGACGCTACGGCTCGACCCGAAATGACGGGGCATCGATACGCCCACCAAGGCGAAAGGGAACCTACCTTGAAGCGCAGCCGCATTCTCATTCTCACCCTCCTGGCGCTGGTCGCCAGCGCTGTGGTCGGGCCGGCCTCCAGCGCGATGGCCTCAGGCTCGATCGTCGGCGCGGGCTCCACGCTCGTCGCGCCGCTCGTGGGGTACTGGGCCACCGACTACAACCATCGCGCCGGCGTCTCGGTGACGTACGGTGCGGTCGGCTCCGGTGCCGGCATCGCGCAGATCTCGGCGCGCACGGTCGACTTCGGCGCCTCGGACGCGCCGATGACGCCCACGCAGGCGGCCAACTGCAACAACTGCGTGCAGATTCCCTGGGCGCTGACCGCCACGGGCATCGCGTTCCACCTCGACGGCGTCCGCAGCCTCAAGCTGTCGGGTCCGGTGATCGCCCTGATCTACCGCGGGCAGATCAAGACGTGGAACGACGCGCGCATCAAGAAGCTCAACAGAGGCGTCAAGCTGCCGGCCGTGGCGATCACGCCGGTCTTCCGCAGCGACGGCTCGGGCGACACGTACGCCTTCACGGACTTCCTCTCCAGCGTCAGCTCGCAGTGGAGAAAGAACTTCGGCCGCGCCACCGCGGTGAGCTTCCCGGTCGGCGTCGGCGGCAGAGGCAACGACGGCGTCACCGCGCTCGTCTCCTCGACCAACGGCTCGATCGGCTACATCTCGGCCTCCTACATCATCGCCCACGCCCTCAAGGTGGCGGCGGTGCAGAACGCCGCGGGCAAGTTCGTCTACCCGAACCTGACGAACATCTCGGCGGCCGCCTCGGTCGTGAAGAGCGTCCCGGCGAACAACGAGATGCACATCGTCAACCCGCCGAAGCGCCTCAAGACCGCGTACCCGATCTCGACGTTCACGTACGCGATCGTGCCGCACGGCTCGCCGAAGGCCGGCCTGCTCGGCAACTTCATTAAGTACGCCCTCAACGCAGGGCAGCGCTTCGGCGCGGCGCTCGACTTCGCGCCGATCCCGAAGGTCGTCTACAACGCGGGCGTTCGCAGCGCGAGCAGCCTGTAGTACGGCGCGCCTTCAGCGCCGCGTAGCACTTGGCCGGTGCGGGACCTTCGGGTTCCGCACCGGCCTGCTTGCGTTCCGGGCCGCGAGCCCTCGTTACGCATCGGTCACCGGATGTTCCCCCTCTGGTCACAGAGAACGCGCACTTTGCAGGGAATCTCCGGGCATGACCACGAACGAGAACAGCCTCCTGTCGGCCAGCCGGGCCGACCTGCACTGCCACTCCACCGCCAGCCAGCTCTCGAAGCTCGGCGTCCAGCGCGACGTCGGCCTGCCGGAGTGCGCGACCCCGCCGGAGGAGGTCTACGACCTTGCCAAGCGGCGCGGGATGGACTTCGTCACGATCACCGACCACGACACGATCGACGGCTGCCTCCAGCTCGCCGGCCGGCCTGACGTCTTCATCTCCGAGGAGCTGACGGCCTGGTTCCGCGGCGAGCCGCAGGCGGTGCACGTGCTCTGCTTCGGCATCACGCCCGACGACCACGCGTGGCTCCAACAGCACGCGCGCGACGTCGAGCAGTGCGCGGCCTACCTGCACGAGCACGAGATCGCATGCGCGCTCGCGCATCCCTTCTACGCCGTCGAGGCGCCGCTGACGGCGCGCCACCGCCGCCGCCTCGCCGAGCTGTTCCCCGTCTGGGAGGTGCGCAACGGCTCGCGCGCGCCGGAGCTGAACGCGCCCGCCGCCGTCTACATCGAGACGCACGGCGGCGTCGGCGTCGCCGGCTCCGACGATCACGCCGGCGTCGACATCGGCCGCACGTACAGCGAGACGCCGGCGGCGGCGACGCCGCAGGAGTTCCTCGCGCACCTGCGCGCCGGGCGCGTCACCGCCGAGGGCAAGCAGGGCAGCGCCGCCAAGTGGGCGCACAGCGCGATCACGCTCGCCGTGCGCGCGCTCGGCAGCGACGGCTCCGCGCCGCCCGATCCGCTCGCCGTCATGCGGCTGTGCGAACGGCTGCTGCGCGAGGGCGACGCGCGCAGCGGCGAGTCGGCCTCCGGGCTCTCGCCCGAGGACGGGCGCCGGCTCGTGCGCGCGTGGCTCGGCGCGGTCGGGCTCGAGCTGAACGCCGCCGACCTGATCGCGCGGCTGCAGGAGGAGGACTTCTCGCACGGCGACCTTGCGCGCCGCGCCCGCCGCGCGCACGAGCGCCGGCTGGCGACCGCCGTCGACCACGCGGTGAGGGCGGCGTCCAGCGGCGGCGACGCCGGCGGCGCGGCGCTCGAGCTGTTCGCCGCGTGCATCCCCGTCGTCCCGTACGTGCCGGCGCAGGCGTTCCTCGCGCGCGAGAAGGCGAAGCTGGCCGCGCGCGAGACCGACCCCGTGCGCGTCGCGCTCGTGGCCGACGGCCTCGGCGGGATGCACGGCGTCACGCACACGCTGCGTCAGATTCGCGAGCGCGGGCTGCCCGGCTACGAAGTCGAGATCGTCGGCAGCGACCGTGAGGTCGACCGGCGCCTGGCGGTCGTCGCCGAGGTCGACATCCCCTTCTACTCCGGGCTGCAGGTCGGCGTGCCGAGCCTCGCCGCCGTCGCCGAGACGCTGACGGAGGGCCGCTACGACCTCGTCCACCTCGTCTCGCCCGGCCCGGCGGGGATCGCCGCGGCGCTGATCGCGCGGCTGCTGGGCGTGCCGGTCGTCGGCTCCTACCACACCGAGCTGACCGCCTACGCGCGCCTGCGCACCGCCGACCCGCGCATCGAGATGGCGATGCGCACGGTGATGGCGGCCTTCTACGGCCAATGCGGCAGCGTCCTGTCGCCCAGCGCCGCGGCCGACGCGTCGCTGCGCGAGCTGGGTGTGCCGTCTGAGCGGATCGGCCGCTGGGACCGCGGCGTCGACCTCTCGCGCTTCTCGCCCGAGCTGCGCACGCGCGAGGAGGGCGACGGCGAGCTGGTCGTGCTGTACGCCGGCCGCCTCACGCGCGAGAAGGGAATCGACCTGCTCGCCGACGCGTTCCTGCGCGCCCGCGAGCGCCATCCGCGGCTGCGCCTGCAGCTCGCCGGCGGCGGCCCGGAGGAGGACGCGCTGCGAGCGCGCCTCGGCGGCGCCGCGGAGCTGCTCGGCTGGCTCGACGGTGACGCGCTCGCGCGCGCCTACGCCGACGCCGACGTGTTCCTGTTCGCGAGCGAGACCGACACGTTCGGCCAGGTGATCCTCGAGGCGCAGGCGAGCGGCCTGCCGGTGCTCGCGGTCGACGCCGGCGGTCCGCGCGAGCTGATCGCCCACGGCCGCAGCGGCTGCCTCGCGCCCGCGAGCGCGGACGCGCTCGGCGACGCGCTCGCCGGCCTCGCGAGCCGCCCCGCGCTGCGCGCGCAGCTCGCCGCGGGCGGGCTCGACGCGGTCAGCGACCGCTCGTGGGAGCGCGCGCTCGGCCAGCTCGCCGGCGGCTACGCGCGGGCGCTGGCGGCGCCGGACGGCGCCGCGGCGGCGGACGCCGCCGCGGCGTGAGGTGGCGCGGCCGACAGGCCGCGCCGGGACGGGCGCGCTACCGGATCTGCATGCCCGAGATCGCGCGCGCGATCACGAGCCGCTGGATCTCGGACGTGCCCTCGAAGATCGTGTAGATCTTCGCGTCGCGGTGCATCCGCTCGACCGGGAACTCGCGCGTGTAGCCGTTGCCGCCGAGGATCTGGATCGCTCTCTCGGTGACCCACACGGCGACCTCGCCGGCCTTCAGCTTCGACATCGAGCCCTCGGCGTTTCTGAACGGCACCTGGTTGCGGCCCATCCACGAGGCGCGCCACACGAGCAGGCGGGAGGCGTCGATCTCCATCTTCATGTCGGCGAGCGTGAACGCGATCGCCTGGTTCTCGATGATCGCCTTGCCGAACTGTCTCCGCTCTCTCGCGTAGTCGAGCGCGTACTCGTAGGCGGCGCGCGCGATCCCGAGCGCCTGCGCGCCGACGGTCGGGCGCGAGGCCTCGAACGTCGCCATCGCGGCCTGGCCGCGCGACTTTCTGCCCTCGCGGGCGCGCGCGAGCCGCTCGTCGAGCTTCTCTCTGCCGCCGAGCAGGCAGGAGCCGGGGATGCGACAGTCGTCGAGGAACACGTCGGCCGTGTGCGAGGCGCGCAGGCCGTGCTTCTTGAGCTTCGTGCCCATCTCCAGGCCCGGCGTGTTCGGCGGGATCACGAACGACGCCTGCCCGCGCGAGCCGAGCTCGGGGTCGACCGAGGCGACGATCACGTGGACGTTGGCGATGCCGCCGTTCGTCGCCCACGCCTTCTGGCCGTTGAGGACCCAGGTGTCGGTCGCCTCGTCGTACTTCGCGCGCGTGCGCAGGGCGGACACGTCGGAGCCGGCGTCCGGCTCGGAGACGCAGAAGGCGGCGATCTTCGGGTCGTCCTGCGTGCCGAAGCACTGCGGGATCCACTCGCCGATCTGCTCGCCGGTGCCGTTGGCGAAGATGCCGGCGGCGGCGAGGCCGGAGCCCATGATCGCCATGCCGATGCCGGCGTCGCCCCAGAACAGCTCCTCGTTGACGATCGGCAGCGACAGGCCGGTCGGGTCGGCGAAGAACTGCGCGAGCCCCTCGAAGCCGTAGAGCCCGATCTTCGCGGCCTCCTGGATGATCGGCCAGGGCGTCTCCTCGCGCTCGTCCCACTCGGACGCAGCGGGGCGCACCACGTCTCTCGCGAAGCCGTGCACCCAGTCGCGCACGTCCTTCTGGTCCTGGGTCAGCTCGAGCGAGAACGTCGTCTCGCCGGCCTCGGGAAGCTCGACGGTAGATGCCATGGCGGGCGGATTCCTTTTCAGAGCGATGAGTCGGGGACCCGCCTCCGCCGACCACGCCGGTCGGCTACGGCACCCCGATTCTGGAAACGTGACATCGCCCAATGTAGCCGTTCTCACGGTGACGGACGCCGACAGCGGGGGTCGTCGGCTTGATAAAACTAATGACATTAGTATCCTCCCTACAGTAGCTAGTCCTTCGAGTGAGACGGAGCCCGCCATGACCCCCTCGTCCTTCGCCGGAACCCGCGTCAGCCGCTTCGGCTTCGTCAACGCGTACCTCGTGCAGGAGGACGACGGCCTGACGGTGATCGACACGATGCTGCCGCGCAGCGCGAAGGCGATCCTGCGCGCGGCCGAGCGGCTCGGCGCGCCGATCGTGCGGATCGCGCTGACGCACGCGCACGGCGACCACGTCGGCTCGCTCGACGGGCTGGCGGCGGCGCTGCCGGGCGTCGAGGTGCTGATCTCCACGCGCGACGCGCGCCTGCTCGCGAAGGACATGACGCTCGACCCCGGCGAGCCGCAGTCGAAGCTGCGCGGCGGCTACCCGGGCGCCGCGACGAAGCCGACGCGCACGCTCGCGCACGGCGACCGCGTCGGCTCGCTCGAGGTCGTCGCCGCGCCCGGCCACACGCCCGGCCACGTCGCGTTCCTCGACCCGCGCGACGGCACGCTCTACTGCGGCGACGCGTTCTCGACGCTCGGCGGCGTCGCGACGACCGCGAAGGCGAACTGGCGCTTCCCGCTGCCGGCGATGGCGACGTGGGACCGCAGGACCGAGCTGGAGAGTGCGAGCACGCTGTGGCAGCTGAGACCGGCGCGCCTCGCGCCCGGCCACGGCAGGGTCGTCGAGGCGCCGGGTGCGGCGATGCGCAGCGTGATCGCCAAGGCCGCCGAGAAGGTCGGCTGAGGTGGCGCGCCGCGGCCTCGACGCCGAGCGCGTCGTCGCCGAGGCAGTTCGCATCGCCGACGCCGACGGGCTCGAAGCGGTCACGCTCGCGCGCGTCGCCGCCGCGCTCGGCGTGCGCACGCCGTCGCTCTACAACCACGTCGGCGGCCACGAGGCGCTGCTGCGCGCGGTCGCGCTCCAGGGCCTCCGCGAGCTGGGGGACGCGCTGCGGCGCGCCGCCGTCGGCCGCGCGCGCGGCGACGCGCTCGTCGCCGTCGCCGACGCCTACCGCGCCTACGCCAGGACCCACCCGGGCCGCTTCGCGGCGGCCGTCGCCGGGCGCTCGATCCGCGACCCGGCGCTGCAGGACGCGGGCGCCGACGTCGTCGCCGTGATGGTCGCCTTCGTCGGCGGCTGGGGGCTCGCCGACGACGACGCGATCCACGCCGTGCGCGCGATCCGCAGCGCGCTGCACGGCTTCGTCGAGATCGAGGCGGACGGCGGCTTCGACATCGACCTGGACCTCGACGTCTCGTTCGCGCGCCTCGTGCAGACGCTCGCCGCCGGCCTCGACGCGGCGCCGGCGGCTACGCGGGGATGACGACCGCTCGCTCGCGCACGGCCGGCACGGCGGACGCCGGAGGCACGGGAGCCCCGGCGCCGCGCCGTGCCAACCGCACGAGCCCCCATCCCAGCACGAGCAGCAGCACAGACGTGATCGACAGCACGACGAGCCCGGCGGCGCCCCACAGCCAGCCCGGCACGTCCTGCCTGCGCTCGCGCTGGAGCACGTGGCGGTCGGCTTCCCAGGCGCGCGTCGCGAGCGCGAGCGGCGGCACCGCGCCGACCGGGATCGCCGCGTCGGCCGGCAGCGCGACGGGGATCGCGGCCAGCTCGCGCCCGCGGTTCATGCGGATCATCGCCTTCCATCTGCCCCACACCGGAATCGGCTGCGTCGTCGCGTAGACGCCGCCGCCGAGCGGGCGCAGGCGGTCGACGACGAGTCTGCCGCCGCCCTGCCAGGCGGTCATCGTCAGCCAGTTGGGATGCGTCACCGCGCTCGGCGGCTCGAAGCGGATCGTCGCCGCGACCGTGCGGTGCGAGCCGCCCTGGAGCGTGCGCAGCGCGATCTGCGCGTGCGCGCTCGTCGGCGCCGTCGTCGGCAGCAGGAACGCGACCGCGGCCGCGACGGTAAGCAGGCTCGCGCCGGCCGCCGTCCACGCGCGCGGGCGTCCGACGAGCGCGGCATCGAGTCGCAGCCCGCCGGCCATGAACGTGCCGAGCACGCCGCCCGCGATCGCGACCGGCAGCGTCAGCGCGATCGCCTCGGGCACGATCCGGCCCGGCCACGGCAGCGGCATCCACACGTGGCTCCAGCCCCACTCGGCGAGCACGCCGAGCGTCGCGATCAGCACGCCCGCCAGTGCGCCGAAGCGAAAGCTCCCCGGCCGCACGCCCAGCGCGAGCGCCTCGACCAGCAGCCCCTCGACGACGTACGGCGGGAAGTGCGGAACCGTCTCCCCGAAGATCCCCCCGACCAGCAGCGCGAGCCCCGTGCGCAGCACGAGGAAGAAGGCGACCGCCGCGAGCGCGCCGCCGCGCCCGATCAGCGTGCGCGCCAGCACGAGCGCCAGCGAGGCCGCGAAGGCGATCAGCAGCGGGTGGAAGAGCATGCTGAACTGCGGCACGCCGAAGTCGAACTCGCCCTGGAAGATCGACAGGCCGGCGAGCATCCCGCCGCAGGCGCCGATCATGCGCGCGCGCCGTAGCCGCACGGCGGTGGGCGACTCGGGCCGGAGATCGGTTTCGCCGTCCGGCAGTCGCGAGCGACTGCCTTCCGGCGACGTCACAACCGCGCGCTGCTCGCGCTGCCACAGCCGCGCCTCGGCGAACAGCACGAGCACGGCGACGAGCGTCAGGGCCGCGCCGCCGAGCATCATCAGGTGCGTTGGCCCCCACAGCGTCACGTCCTGCCCGAACAGGCGGTGCGAGATGTCGTCGAGCGGGAAGCCGATCAGCGCGAACGAGGCGCAGGCGGCCATCAGCAGGCCGCCGACGGGCGCCTCCCAGCCGTCCGCGATCCGCACCGCGGCGGGGCCGGGCCGCTCGTTCCCGGGCAGCACGATCGCCAGCCAGCCGGCGGAGAAGATCCCGTAGAGGCCGACGAGGATGAAGTAGTGCGCGGGGTTCGCGAGCGGGCCGGGGTCGCGGCCTTGGTCGATGTGCAGCGAGACGTCCCAGTACAGGCCGATCGCGGCGAGCAGCAGCGAGACGCCCGAGACGGCGAGCGGCAGCGCCGCCCAGCCCGGCAGCCCCGCGAAGCGGCCGAGCGCGTCGCTCGCGCGGCGCAGGACGGTGACGCGGCCGGAGCGGTGCCCGAGCCCGAGCCACAGCAGCACGGCGGTGAAGAGCGTGACGGCCGCGGACATGCCGGCGACCTGGCCGAGTGCGGCGCCGCCGGCGGGCGGGGCGGCCGCGGTCGCGAGCGCGGTGAGCGAGTGCATGGACCTATGCTACATGGATCCATGACACATGCAAGTCTGACGCGTCAGCGCACCGGGCTCCGGTGGCGTGAGCCCGCCCGCGTAGGATGTGGCCCATGAGCGAGCGGCGCGCGGGGGAGCTGACGATCGACGAGCTCGCGCGCGAGACCGGCATGACGGTCCGCAACATCCGCGCGCACCAGTCGCGCGGGCTGCTGCCGCCGCCGGAGGTCCGCGCGCGCACCGGCTACTACGGCCCCGAGCACGCCGTGCGGCTGCGGCTGATCCAGGACCTGCAGGCGGAGGGCTTCAACCTCAAGGCGATCGAGCGCGTGATCAGCACGTCGAACGGCGCGAGCGAGGAGGTGCTCGCGTTCGGCCGCCAGGTGCTGAGCGCGTTCGCCGAGGAGGAGCCCGAGCTGACGACCGCCGAGGAGCTGACGGCGCGCCTGCACACCGCCGACGAGCGCGCGGTCAAGCGCGCCGAGCGGCTGGAGCTGATCCGTCCGCTCGGCGACGGCCGCTACGAGGTCCCGAGCCCGACGCTGCTGCGTGCCGGCGAGGAGCTGGCGGCGATGGGCGTCCCGCCGATGCACGCGCTCGCCGTCGCCGAGCAGGTCCAGCGCCACACGCGCGCGATCGCCGACTCGTTCGTGCGGCTGTTCGTCGAGGATGTCGCCGGCGGCGAGCTGGACCCGGCCAAGCGCACGCCGCAGGAGTGGGCGCAGCTCAGCGAGGCGCTCGCGCGCCTGCGCCCGCTCGCCGGCGAGGCCGTCCGCGCCGCCTTCCAGCAGACGATGACCGCCGCGATCGAGCGGCAGCTGCAGAAGACGCTGAAGGGCTGAGCGGGCACCGATGGCGAACGAAACGGCGAAGCGCGTCGGTGAGCTGTCGGGGGGTGCGCCGGTCGCGCGGGCCCACCACCTGATGATGCTGGAGTTCGGGGATCGTGCGGACTTCGACGACCCGCGGCTCGAGTGGCGCCGGTTGTTCTCCGAGCTGCTGGGGACGTTCTTCCTCGTGCTGGTGGCCGCCGGCGGCGGGATCCTGCACGGCGAGGGTCAGATCGGCCTGCCCGCGGCGGTCGTCGCGCCCGGTCTGATGGTGATGGCGATCATCCTGTTCATGGGGGCGATCTCCGGCGCGCACCTCAACCCGGCGGTGTCGCTGGCGTTCGCGTTGCGCGGGGACTTCCCGTGGAAGCGGGTCCCCGGCTACGTCATCGTCCAGCTCGCCGGGGCCACGCTGGCCTGCCTGTTCCTGGATGCCGTGTTCGGCGACGTCCAGCACCTCGGCGCGACGCTCCCGGGCCCGGGCTATCACGCTTGGCAGGCGCTGCTGATGGAGATCGTCCTGACCTTGGGGCTCGTCAGCGTGATCCTGGGCACGGCGTCGGCGGCGCAGAACGTCGGCGCGATCGCCGCGCTCGGCGTCGGCGGGTACATCGCGCTCGCCGGGCTGTGGTCGGCACCGGTCAGCGGAACCTCGATGAACCCGGCGCGCTCCTTCGGCCCCGCGCTGGTCAGCGGAGACTTCAGCGCCTACTGGGTCTACGTGGCCGGGCCGATCGCCGGCGCGCTGCTCGCCGTCGGCTGCGCCTGGGTGCTGCGCGGGCGCGGTGGCGACGTCATCGCCCGCGCAGCCGGCTCGGGCGTCCTCGATCCGGGCAGCCTCGAGGCCAAGCAGAAGCTCTCCCAGGCGATCGATCGCGGCGACGTCTCGCCACCGGGCATCGACCCGAGAAGCTGATGCGCCCCGACGCTCACCCCACCCGGCTCGCGCGCGGGTCGGGGAGGGGGGTGAGGTTGGCCTCGATCTGCTCGCGCAGGTGCTCGAGCTTCGGCGGGAGGGCGAGGCTGCGGCCGATCGCGTCGGGCGCCTCGTCG